>WSSedL1CaDRAFT_10001116_pt1 | contig 16630 bp, 18 predicted proteins | sample WetSurSL1Cattail_FD_9464 | JGI IMG/M metagenome (IMG submission 9464)
ATTATTCTTTGAAAAATCACATTGTGCTTTTTCATGTCTTCTTGGTGTTATTGTAGCATGTGTCTTGCTTGCATGGTAGGTGTCCTGCTGTTTGACGCTTACGAACTTTTTCGCTATTCTGCTGAAAATTTCGATAATGAATACTTGAGGGAAATCATAAACTTTCACGTAACAAAAATATACGCCAATATCAACGGGTTTTCACCGTGAATATAGGCGTACATTTGTTTGGTTGCGGAGGCCAGATTTGAACTGACGACCTTCGGGTTATGAGTGGCAAATTTTAAGTCTTTCCTGTTCATATATTTGATAAAACGTGATAAACAGTACATTTTCTGATCTTCAATATGATATTATATATCATCAATTTCACGGTTTTATAACGTTGTAAGGGTAAAATAAGGGTGAAAATACATATGATGTAATAAAAGAGAATGACACAGTGAGCATTCTTAGGAGAGGACTACGTGCTTCATTTCAATTGGTTTACCTTTGCGGCAATATTCAGTATTTGTGACCACGGCATCACAGATTCGAGCTGCTTATCAGTTGGTTGGTCGCCGAGTTTCGGCAATTTCGTAAGAAGATGTATTGGAATAATATAATCCAACTTATCTAGTATAGATTGTAACCAAATATTCACAAATATCATTTACCGTTACTTTGGTGGCTAACTCATCTAACGGGATGCGGATACCTACCTTTTTTTCTAAATCCACAGAAAATGACATATATTCTAAAGAGTCAAAATTCAAATCGTCTATGAATGATGTTTCCCCATTAATATCCACATCAAACAAAAGCCGTTCTTTAATCAATTCTATGATGTTGTTTCTGAGAATAATAAAATCAGCTTGATCATCTAGGCTAGCCCTCGAAATTTTGTTAGATAAAGTCTTTTTAAGTGGACTATCAGTAAAAATCATTTTAGATATCCTTCTTGATAACGGTAGATTAATATTAAGTTTACGTACAGCATCCTCAACTTCTTTTAAAACATTAACATCGTGATTATAATACACAATCATAGATAATAAGCCATTTCTCTTATATTCAAATACAATGCACTCTTGAACTTCTGGCAAAGCATAAAATCTTTCTTCAACTTCTTCAGGAAATACATTTACACCATTAGAAAGTACAATTACGTTTTTTATTCGGCCTGTAACATAAAGGGCACCGTCGTCTCCAATAAATCCGGCATCACCTGTATGAAACCAGCCATCAACTATTGCCATTTGAGTCAGCTGTGGCTCATCTAAATAACCAATCATAACATTCGAACCGCACACAACTATTTCACCATTTAATATTTTAACAACGCAGCAGTCTAATGGATTGCCAACAGATTCTTTGTCGTTTAATTTCACATTTTCTGCTACAACCGGAGAACATTCCGTTACTCCATATCCATATCGAACATTGTATCCCAATTTTTCAAATTGTGCTATTATATTTCCAGGTAGAGCTGCACCACCACAAATAAACGCCTTAAGATTCTTACCAAAATATTTTTCTTTAGTAAAGCCTTCAATTTTGTTCATGAAGAACTTATATCTCTTCAGCATTTGGCACATTACTGCAGGCACCACTGTCAAGTAATGTGGATTGTAATTAATTAAGTCCCTTTCAAGATTTTGGGGACTTTTATCAATGTATACAGTGTGACCCAATATTATAGGTCTAATGACACACATTGTACTTATATAACTATGGCACAGAGGTAGAACCAAGATCGTGCTTGAACTTTCCTTGTAATCTCCAAGTCTTGCTTCAGAGAACATATCCGTCATAATATTTGTTAATGATAACATCACTTTTTTTCTATACCCTTGTTCTGTTCCAGACGTTGTATAGACTATCCTCATATCGGTTGCTGGGTAATCATCAAATGAAAACAATTTATTTGATGATTCTTCATCGTTAAGAATGATATCAAAAGTTAAATCAGCTTTAGATAATGCTTCATCACTGTCGATTTCTATAATAATAGGCTTGTTATTAAGTTTAGCCAAATAAGTATCCAGTAATTTACCGTATACTTTATCTACAACTAATATATCAATCTTGCACTTATTAATTGTATTAATAATCCATACAGGTGTAAAATCTTTATCAAAAATAAATAACGGGCCTGTGCCACAGAGACAGGAAAAATATGTAACAATCCATTGATAGGAGTTCTCTGCAAGAACTGCAATACGAGGTTGATTTCCAAAATTCTTATAGATATAGTTACTAAATCTATAAACATCATGGGAAAACTTTTCAAATGAACACGTTTTTAAAATACCGCATTTTTCATAAATAAATAATGATCGGTTTTTAAACTCAATCAAACTATTTAAAATAAGTTCTCTTGCGGAAGATACTTCGTTAATCATATAGCTACTACTCCTATAATATTTTTCCGTCAGACAATTCTACAAGATGGTCGGCATACTGCTCGACAGTGGCATCATGTGATACAATAATTGCCGTAAGCTTTGTATCAGTAATAAGAGTCTTAATGTTTTCCAAGAAAATTACGCTGTTTTCTCTATCCAAACATGCTGTGGGTTCGTCACATAAAATAAGGGCCGGTTCATCTATAATCGCTCTAATAATAGCTACTCTCTGTTGCTCACCACCAGATAAGACTCCAAGTGCCTTTTTTTGAATCTGCCCTAATCCCATTTTATCCAAGTAATACGAGATTTTCTTCTTAGTCTCTGCTGTTACATTCTTGTTTTTTGCATACACAGGGACACAAATATTTTCCTGTACATTCAAAAACGGAAACAGATTAAGACTTTGGAAAATCATACTAATATTGTTTAAGCGAAATGTATCTTTCTGATGCTCCTTTAATGAATAAATATTCGTATCATTTACTGAAATGGAGCCGTTATCCAAGTGATCAAGCAATCCGGATATTGCATAGAGCAAAGTGGTTTTGCCCGAACCAGAAGGACCTGATATTACCGATAGATTTTCTGCCGGAAACAAATGTGAAACATTATTCAGTATTGGCTTCATTTCATTTCCGTCTTGTATTTTATATGTTACGTTCAATAATTTGACTACAGCTTTCATAGAAAAACCTCCATTTGTTTGATTACTCGTTATTTTGTTCACGAATTATTTGCAGATACTGCTTTTTGTTTGCACGGTAAGAAAACAGTACAAACGATACAATCGATAAGACAGAAAAAACGCAGAAGAGTAACAGAACAAAATTCCACGATATAATGATGCCGGAGCCAAGATAAATATGATTCATAACAAGATTGCAACCACTAAGCGATAGTATCCAAGCGAAAAGTATCCCAATTAGGTATGAAATAAAAATGATAAAGATAAAATGAAATAGGTATACAAAGTTTACTTTTCCCGCACTCATCCCGAAAGCACGCATTCGAGCGATATCACCTTTATCCTGTAAGCTTACTAAATAAATATAATTCAATAACATTACTAATGCACATATAAGAATAATGTACATTATGACTTCAATTAAGTCTGTGCTTTGTACAGACTTATCGTGGCTGATTTTGACTACATCCATTTTAGTTTGAATACTGCTGTTTTGGAAAGCTTTTTTATATGTATTACCCATGTGGAAAGCGGTGTTGACCTTATTGGTTTGCCCCAACACTTTTTCAAGATATCCACGACTTACCAAACAGCGAAATTCACCTATGTTATTGGGGAAATTCCCACCCTTAATAACAAAAGTTACATCTATGCCGTTCAATTTTGTCTTGTACTCTGTACCGATATTTCTTGGTTGTATCGACGATTGTGGAAAAATTATTCCGTTCCAATTCGGATCATCCAAATCCTTTTTCAGTTCTTGATCGGTTAAATCTGAAAGATTTTTATCGATATTTATCGTTTCACACTTATTAATAATAAACCCGGAATCAACACCTAGAATTCTTACTCTGTTGGAGCCCAATTTAGGAGCCATATAATACAGCCCATAAACGGTGTTATTATCTTTAATTGACGAAATATCCATGAGGTTATCTGTGGTTTCTACGGCAGAATAGTAAATATTATTATTTGCACTGTCATAGGCAGCTTGCCGGAGAGTTAACCAAAGAGATTGCAGCCCTACAGAAATTGCGACGCTGAAAATAATCATATAACTTATTGCACGTGTTTTTGAAAACTTACCGTTAGACAGCAAAAGGGACAGCCTCAATGATCCTGAATGTGTCAATATCGAAATCAAATAACCAAATCTATTAAAAAGGAAGAAAATCAAATCGAATAATAAAGTGCCTACAATAAAATAGCAAAGCAACAATAGATAAAATGTTTGGGAACCGTGAATCGTAATAACGAGATAAGTTGTAACTATCAGGATGACTATGCCAATTATGGTTTTAATTATGCGCCCGTTTGACCAAGTAAACGTATTGTTTGATCGAATAATTTTTCTGCTGAGACTATCTTGCTTAGATAGATTTACGAATGTTATTGCTATGGTTGCAAACATGATGATAAATTGTATTATCGGTGACGCCCACAAGCTGAAAACATTTACTGATTTGGATTGAAAGTTAAATGCGGCAGCAATTAAAAAGTAAAACATCCAACCCGAAATTACACCAAACGGTATAGCAACAGTCTGCATAGAAACAAACTCTTTAAAATAAAGACTAAACAGTTGTATCTTTTTGACACCCATCAAACGAATATTTGTATTAAAATGCTGTCTGCTTTGATACAGGCTCTTAAATAAAGTAATTACAATCCATTGATAAAAAATGATTGTAACAATGCTTATACCAATTGTCGATGACAAAATGGCTACAATCTGTTCATAATCATTTGGTGACAGCGATTCATTTATAGTATCTTTAAACCCTGTTATTACCATTAAGAAGAATGTTATTATAACAATATTTAGTATGTACGCTAGAATTAATGCTTTTCTTCGGCCTTTCCCGGTTAACTTTAGTGCTCTATAAAGTTCATTCATAATTTCCGTCCTCGCGAACAAATTTTCAAGTCATTGCCTGTGCTTTTAAAAATTGAAAAATGTTCTCCAAGCAAGAACACTCACTATAATTTAAGCTAACTTAATTGGCACAGCATTCTAATGTACCCATTGCTGCAGTGACGATATCTTCAATATCATCAAAAGATTCAAAGTTTTCTGCGTTATTCATCAAATAAAACTCCTTTCACATTAATAAGAAAAATATATTACTATGCACAACAACCAGCTGTTCCCCAAGCATCTCCAGCGGTTACGATATCTTCAATATCATCAAAAGATTCAAAGTTTTCTGCGTTATTCATCAAATTCACTCCTTTCGTTAAAATTTATGTAAATCGTTTTTGAATGTTGCACTGCTAGGTTATACAATGCCCTTGCTTGGAGAACATTTTTCAATTTTATCGTTAAAAATTCATTTTATATGTTTTTAAAATTAATCTGACTGCTAAAGCTATTATAGAGACCAAACTAATAAGTTGTACTACCTGTAATGGTGCTGAGAAATAATTACCAAAAACAACCAAAGTGCCATATAAACAAGAGAAAGAATAAATCCACAGCCCTATCATTATCAAACTCATAATCAAATCGGATTTTTTTACTTTTTGCCTATGCATCATTCTATTTAAAGCTTTGTAGCCTCTAAGTCTTAAATTAAAAATTCCAAGTACTGAAGAAAGTATGAAGTAGCCATCACAAGCACTGAACAATGTAAGATTGGATACGATCATAGAGAAATTGCATAAAATCCAAATCTGTATATATATATTGTTAACTCTATGAGTGCAAAAAATAATCCCAATAGCCATCCCTGTTAAATGTCCAACAATACCTCCAAATAATACACTGACTTTCTTCATCGTTGAGTGTAAATTTAATCCATTATAATTGAGGTATACTGTTGGCCATGTAATGAAAAAACCAATTCTTATTGAGTTGGCAGGTATTCCTAGCATAATTGCTATAATGTAGTGTCCTAATTCGTGTAATACAATAGTAAGGAATGGTATTGTTAGAAACATCACTGTAGCTTGTGAGAATGTGACTGTTAAATAATTAAAGCTAAAAACTAATTCATTTTTGTTAAATAAAATATAAAATAGCAATATAAAGATATAAACAAAATAACAGATGTTTTTAAATAGATGAGGACTATCATTAACTTTTCTTATTTTAAAATTCTTCATGTAAAATACTTTTACATATTTATTAAATTCATTAAATGATGGTTTTGGTTCTATGTTGTCTTCAAAATAGCCTTTTTTTTGCAACTCAATGGCAAATTTTTGTTTAATGCCATCTAAATCATCTATTGAACCTACTACACCTTTTTGAATCGCACTTATAAGGGCTAAAAATTCTTCTTCATCTTCATTTTTTACATAAATATATGAGCTAACGTTGCTATCACCTGCTAATAATTTCGTACCGGTAATGGTCTTGCAACTTATATATTTAAAAGAATCACTTAACTTTAGCATTGATTGCACTCGCTTTTCTGATCGACAGATTCTTTCTAATTGAGTCCATGATGACATCTTTATGTAAAGGAAAATCATTCGCTAAAAACGAAATTGACTTTTTGAGGAAAATCAGCATCATTAAACAACGTTCTTCGTGAGGCTTGTCAGGACAATCTTTCTGCATACCTTTACAAAACACATGACAGACACTTTTTGCTATACAGTCATCACATTTGGGGATTCCTTCCCGCGATAAGGAGATTAGTCTTTGGTACTCATTATTGTTTTTTATAACTTGCCTAAAGTTAGGCTCACAAGCTATGCCTTCTCTTTCGCTTGTTATAAAAGTGTGACATGGGTATATCTTCATATCAGGGGTTATCGTTATGTTTTTACCTGCTCCACATCCACTGTTTTTTTTGCGTTTTGCAATACTTGTAATTATGCTAACAAACACTGAAGGCATAATTAACGATTCTTGAGATATTAACAGCCCAAGACAATAATCTGCTAGTTCTTCACACAACATAATAAATTTCTCACGAATGTCTTTATCTTCTAAGTCAATCTTATATTCTGGGTCATCATTTGTTACAGCAACAATTTCATAATATTGAATTGGTAGACTTGACATTAGTTTTGCCCATTTTACAGCTTCTCCAGGTTTATAACTTTTGATATGATCTTTTCCAAAAGTAAATTGTAATACACGTAAAGCAGGAATTCCATCAAGAAATTCCAAAGTACTCTTTACCTTATCGTAAACGCTTGGAATACCCTTACCTACACGCGAAATATCATTCAATTCCTTTGGCCCATCAAGACTTGTTGAAAAGCAGATATTATATTTTATAAGAAAATCACGTATATCTTCGTTCATTATAGTGCCATTACTACCTACAGCCAAACCAGGAATACTATCTGTTGGATATGTTTTATACAGATATTCTACAAAAGATTTTATTGCTTGGTATCCAATCAATGGTTCTCCCCCAAAGAAACATATCTGATTTACTCCTCCATATTCTTTGAGAACGGTTTCATAAACTTTTATGTAATTTTTCAATGTAAAAGTATTAATTTCTGATACTCCATAATAATTACCTTTATCTGCGTAACAGTACTTGCACTGCAAATTGCATTTAGTAGAAGATAAGAATGTAATTATAGGAAATGGATTGTCAGACGACTTTGATTTAAAAGTCGTCGGTTGAATTTCACTGCTATGTTCTAAATAGTTGTTGAGATTTTCTTTTCCTTTAACAATGTAAATATTCTCATTATCAAACCATACATCTTTTTCTACTTCAAATAACATTTAATCAAAACCTTTCTTAATTTTTTCGATAATCCTACTAATTGCAGAAAGTTCATTTTCCTGAATTACTGACATAGCATTTCTTATCTGATTTAGTGAATTTTCATTTACATAACCAGTTTTACTCTGATGTCGTCTTAAAATCTTTCCAATTTCAATCCATGCACAATTACAAAGTCTTAATTGGTTCGTCTCTATTTCCAAATCAATGTGATACCATTCTTTAAGATACCCTAATGATTCATAGAAATCCTGCCGATAAAATCCCCTCCCACCTCCATTCAATGTACCTATAAAAAGTTGCTGCTCAATTGTATCCTTTGTTGTTTTGTTCGGCCCTATATTAGCGAATTCTTCAATAATTTCAATAAATTTCTGATAAAATTGAGGCCCCGAATAGCATATATATTTTTCGTTTTTAACAGTTGCATTTACCATACAGTCTGTAAGTTTTTTTAAAGTGTTATTTATTATTTTTTTACGTGAAGGTTTGTAATTCCTGTCCAATATCCTAATAATATATATTGCAGGATGCTCTGGGAATGACTCTAGTCCACTCATTTTATGAGCCAGATCAATAGGTAAATCATATTGATCATCAACGCAACACAATCTAAGAGCAGCATTTTCTGAAGTTATTGATTCACAATAAAATGAGGAAACATATAAAATGAGTTGTCGTATATTAGGTTTTATTCGATCTGGAAAAACAAGCCTTTCTTTTGATGTGAAAACAATAATATCATCAAAGGAACTTAACTGAAAAAAATCATCCACATCGATTTTTTCATATGTTATACCCAATTGGTCATATATCGTAAGTGAATGTAAAAAGCCGCGTCCATCTAAAGTCCTAACTTTCTCATCTGCATAATTTGTCTCTCGAATAGTATTTGAAACACCATTAGCCAACGCGATAATATTGTACGGTAGTCTACTCATCTTGTAAGCAATAGTTTGAAATATACAATCCATGATAATCTTCCTTCTGACTAATTACATAACATACTATTTTAGCATTTACGTTAAAGTACTTGACAACATAAGAAAACCAAACTGAACATCTAATATTATCCGCTTTCAACATAATTATTATTTTATTGTTTATTCAATTAACTTAATTAGCATTTCTTTTTCTGATGAATTGCTTTGTATATGTTTCTAGTTTTTAAAATAAACATCGAATTCATCCTATTTGTTCGTATATTGGACAGTTTGACTATTTCAACACCCATATTTGAAATATTTTTTTTGCCTGCCAAAAGCATTATGGCAAGGGTGGTTAAACTTAAACTAATAATAAAAATGATGCGATTAAATCCTAATGATAAAAAAGAAACTGCCAGAATCAACTCAATGGTTAAAATAATTCTTGCGGTTTTCTTATAGTGTTTTGCTTCGGATCCCTCCAACGGTTTATTTAAATTTTCAACAGGAGATAAAACAAAAATGATACCGGCTGCAAGGGGTAACAATATACTGCTAATAAGCAGTATATAAGAATTCCCCGTATGCCCTACAGCGAACATAGCACCCGCAACAACAATAAGAGAGAGTAAATAACACCGAATTGATGTACTGGCATGATAACCCCCGGCAAACTTTCGAAGTACCGCATAGCTTCCATAATACACAATACCTTCCAGCACCATGCGAAAAAGCGCACCTATGAATAAAACAGTTATGATATGTATCATAGATGTTAAAAGCACATAAATGCCATATTGATAGGTTTCACGATCTTCCTGATTGATTGCACCGCATGCAATCATTTTGCTAGCCATGTGGCTTGAAAGATTCGACATCATAAAATTTTTCTGAATTTCTTCAAGCCTGCTGGCGCCTTTGGCTGATAAAAGATACAACAAGAGGTTGAATTCGCATTTGCCGACAAAGTTTTTTCTGTCAATTTTGCGGCCACGAAGACTAGTTTTGTACCAATTGATCTTTTGATATTTTTCATTGGGATCCCTCCTGAATTTTGTTAATATAATAATAGCCTCTTTATTAGATTATTCAATAAAGAAACGATAAACGATAGTAATTTGTCGATAAATGATAGTAAGCACTTATCCATGCAATCTTTCTACATAAATAAGTGCTTTGTTAAAACAGCAAGCCGACAGGTTGACGACTGTCGGCTTGCAATATGAAGAGATGAGTTGTACGCAAAATAAGAGCAGGGATATCAAGGTGAGCGAAAGCATGGGTTTTAATTGTTAATTTTAATATTAAACTCATTTTAAAATTTTTCAATAAAAAAGAGATAAACGATAGTAATTTGACGATAAATGATAGTAGAGCATTTATTCATGCAATCTTTTTATCTAAAATCTCTTCGTTGCTTATTTATTAAAAACTATATTTGAATGAAAAATATGATTTTCCTCATCATAATAGCAGTCGATTTTGCCATTGTATCGACTGATTGATTTTTGGATACTCAGCATCCCGATTCCATGGTTTGCTTTTCCTTTTTTAGTTGTTACAAACTGATGATTAATAATGATAGGCATCGTATCACAGCTGTTTTTCATACTGATCACTATAAAAGCATTGTTTCTATTATAAAAAGAAATTTCAATCTGTTTTTGTTCTGACAATATGCATGCCTCTATGGCATTGTCCATTAGGTTGGTTATGACTGCGCACAAATCCACATCATCCATAAAATCCAACCTAACCCCTTCATTCTGTACTATAAATTTAATGCCTTGAGAACAGCATTGTTCAAGTTTTTGATTAAAGATTACATCTAGCATTTTATTTCCCGAAATCGGTATCCGATTTGATAGACTGTAATGATCGGATATGGATGAAATATAGTTTCTTATTTTAAGGAAATCATTAGCTGATGCAAGCATATCTATCGCAGCAATATGATTTTTAATGTCGTGTATTAACAATCTGGAATTTTCATACTGACTTTGTATGATTTTATAATATTCATGATCAATCTCCTGCTTTTGGTTAGCTAACTCAAGCGCTGTAATTTGTTGGCTAGTCTTTAGTTGATTTTCATATATGTTAAACACAGTAATATTTGCAAAGAGCATTAGCACTGCCCCAATTAATAGCTCTAAATAATAATTTGATGGAAACTTGATTTGTAATGATAGAAAATAAATTTCAATTAATATAAAAAAAGTAGAAACTGGCAAAATAAATAGCCCAATTGTCTTTTTATTTATATTAATGTCTTTCGTTTCTCTCATTAAAGAATGTTCAATAGCCTTGCATAGTGTAAAAAATAATAATTTACTCATTACCGCATCTAGCATAAATACATCAGCTTCTGCAAAAGAATATAAATTTTCAACCAGCAAATGATCTGAAAGCATAACTACAATGATCTCGCTTATAAACATGTAAAATGAGGTCATTATCGCATGGAACAGTACCGCTTTTATTTTACTGTCATAATAAATAAAAGCCAGGAGACCATTAGCTAAAGTAAACATAGAGATATTTATGATTGGTGAGTTAAAAAAGCTCAATCCATAAAGTATAGAGTAGCTTAATGTAATATACAGTATAATTGATTTAAAACTTTTCGTTTTAAAAAACGCAATGTTAAAATATTGATAAACTACAATCGCTTCAAATACGTAGAGCAGAAACATAAATATAGATTTAATCATATTATTTTCTCCTTTCCATTACTTTGAAAAATTCTCTCTGAAATTGATAATATTTCCGTTGAGAGATATCCGCTGTCACGGTTTGATTATTGCCGTACTTTAAAGTTACAAAATTTTTACCGAATCTTATTGCATAATTCAGATTCACAAGATAGCTATTATGCGGCTGTGAAAAAAAACTCTCATATAAATTTTCTTTCCAAAAGTTTAACGTATAATTTGTATAATAAGTTTTTTTATCTGATATTATTACTGTCTTACCGCTTTGAGCGAAAGCGCAGACAATATCTTGAGCGCTAATTGTTATGATTTCGTTATCAGATTTAAAGGAGATCTTTCGATTTCGCTCTAACGCCGCATCAAGACTTTTGTATAAACGGTTCTTCTGAATGGGCTTTTGCAAATAACGAAAAACATTTAAATCAAATGCATCATCTAAATAATTGTCAAAAGCAGTAATAATAAATAATACAATATTTGGATTTTGCTCCTTTAACCAATAGCCGGATTCTATTCCACCGATCTTCCCCATTTCAATATCTAAAAAAGCTAGATCAAAAATTCTGATTTCAGTGGTCAATTCCTCCCCGGATGAAAAAACGGAGATACTATATTCCAAATGCTTCTGTTCAAAATATAGAGATATGTAATCTTTGATCTGTGTTCTCATCGCTTGATTATCATCACATATTGCAATTCTCATAATTATTCCTCTTAGTACAAAATTTAATTCTATTTACATATTAATTTTCCTTTACGAAATTTGATTTAACATGCTTATTTTTTCATTCGTAAATTCAATATGTTAAATAGCGTATCTAAGGATCTAGTTTCAAACCAATTTTTCCAACATTCTCTCGATTTTTTGTATTTCAGCTTTCATTTCCTTCAACTCGGATAAATTGATATCTCCATAGTTATTTGCCACCTTGGTCATCTGGTTGATATTTACCCCGATCTTGTTCAGCTCATATACTGCATCTTTGATTTTTGAAAAATCCTGATTAATAATATATCCGTCGAGTGCCATCTTTCGCAGATAGGCACTCTTGTTTTTTATTCCCGCTACCAGCATTTTATTTTCCATGAATTCATTTTCACTCTTGGACAAAAAGAATTTAATTGGAACTTCTCTCTTTCTCATGCTGTCTATCTCCTTTAATTATCCGAATTCTAGGGTCTTAGGGAGAATCCCAAAATAATATGAAATAGCAAATGTGTACACACTTGCAGTGCTCGCCCGTATGGTGAAGCTTCATAAACCACTAAACTAAAGAAAGAAAAAACCTGCAATATGGTCGACCGGCTTTTTCAATTTATTTATCTTAACAGCTTAATCAGATATAGATCCTATTGCTCATTTTTGGTTCAACCATTGCTGGAATTCCTCAAAACTGATTTTGTTTGCATGGCAATCATTGCGCATTTTTCGTGCGTGCTCCGACCATTTTAAAAAATCGGACTGATTCATTTTTTTATTGCGGACACGTGAATTGTTGCGTTTATAGGCTTTATTGTAGGCAATATAGATCTTATCTTCAGCATTTTTCTCTTTATATTTAAGTATAGCTCCAATTTCTCTGCAAGTTTTCTTACTACCCGGTGCTTTTCCGTCACAGTACTTAGCATCATTTCTACCAATTGGAATAAAAAAATTACCACAACACTGGCATTGATTTATTACAAGATCATTTTTGATAGAATTCATCAATTCAAATCTAATAAATTCTTCCACAGTATTGATTGCATACAATTCAAAAACTTTGGTGTTCTCTTCGCCTGAAGGGCTAAATATTGAAAGATCAACCGGTACAAGCTCGGAAGAAAAAGTATGATTAATGTAATATGATTTTTCCTCTTTTTCTTTGTGTTTCAAATCTATAAAATATAGCTTTTGTAGATCATTTTCGTTTTGAATCTCATCTCTGAAATTTACGATGTACTCCATCTCATGCTGCAATTTTAATCTTTTTATTTTAATGTCCTGTATCACTATTTTTCTTACACAATCTCGAGCTTCTAAAATGTTTTGCAACTTATAAAAGTTGTTTTCCGTATGGAATATATGATCATCTTCAAAATCTTGTTCAGAAACATCAGATGTAAATGAAAATAAACTCTGAAAAGCTTCGATCCCGCATTTTAGATACTGTTTTGTGAATCCGAGTAATGCCTGAGCATAAAAGTGTAAATATGTACAAGTTTCATCTATTTCCTGAATATAATAGAGAAGTTTTTTTTCATCCATTTTAGTTCCGTCATTCAATAGCATATAATTGCATAAGTTTCGAAACATATCATCCACTTCTTCTAAGTCAAAATATAAAAAATTAATTAATTGTGGTCCTAAAGCACAGTAAATTCTTCTTATTTGGCAAGTATCCTCTTCTGGAAATTGCAGATATAGTGCTTGATAAAAAGCAGATGCATAACAAATCATGATGTCCTCCTACGGCGAAAATAGATTAATTTATTATTTATTATACTTTTTTCTTGCAATATTGTAAAGAATTCATTATACTAATATTAACGAAAATTAATACATAATATATAAATTTTCGCTATATGGTAAATTAACTGTTACCTGATTCATGCGTACTTTGAAAATTCGTCGAATATTCTTTGAACTATCAAAGTCACAGACATCTGCAAGGAACCGACAGAACAAATTAGGTAATCAGAAATGAATGCAAGGAAAGAGGTTAAGCATGAAATCAACAATTAAAAACTTCTCAGACATCCCGGTATCACTCAATGCAGAAGATGTGGCTCACTTTTTAGGTATCTCACGCACAAAAGCGCACACCTTAATGAACAGCAAAGATTTTCCCACTTTACATATTGGAAAACGGAAAATCGTGATTAAAGATAATTTTTTGCGCTGGATTGAAAACCAGTCCAATGTAACGAAATTACAGCCATAGGGATAAAGAATATGGAACATGAAAAACATCAGCTTGACCCACTCACTGTAATTAGTGCAAATGAATTATTAAACATGGAATTCCCTGAATCTCGCCCTGTTATATCAAGACTTATGCCAAGGGGCACCTACATTTTTGCAGGTGCCCCGAAAATAGGAAAGTCGTGGATGGTGTTATGGTTTGCAAAACAAATCAGCAGTGGCGCACCAATATGGGATTTCGATACAACAAAAGGCGACGTTCTTTATATCAGTTTGGAAGACCCAGCGCGAAGACTTCAGAACCGCTTGATGGAAATTGCAGATGAGAATATTGAAAACATATATTTTGCCACCGAGTCTGAAATTATCGGCAACGGACTGGAAAAACAGCTTAACAACTTTATTGCAGAGCATCCCAACGTCTCACTCATCATTATTGATACACTTCAAAAGATTAGAGAAATCAGCGGTGACAATTACAGTTATGCCAGCGATTATGAAGCAATCAGCACCATTAAGCATATCGCAGACAATCAGGATATAGCTTTTTTGATTGTCCATCACACAAGAAAGGAAGGCGACGAGAATGACCCGTTCAACACCATATCAGGGACAAATGGCCTGTTGGGCGCAGCAGATGGTGCTTTTGTCCTTGTGAAGCATCAGCGCATTAACGGTGGAGCAACCTTTCACGCCACCGGAAGAGATATTGAAGATATTAAGTTAGAACTGGAATTCAACCGAGAATACTATACATGGACGATGCTTTCCCATGATGACGAAAACTTAGTGACTTCTGACAATCCGATATTTGCCGTCATAGATGAATTGCTTACAAAGCAGGGAAAAACATGGCAAGGCACGTCCACAGAACTATTGCAGGAACTATCCACACTCAATAGCAACATCATCAATACAAAACCCAATGCGCTATCGAGAACGCTGCACTCAAATGCGGATTTACTTCTCACAAAATTTAATATTTATTACAGTGTGAAACGTATCAATAATGTAAAACAGATCAAATTAAGGCGTGAAACGTCCGATATGCACGATATGTGCGATATTTCTGGCACCGGGGGCGCTCCCTAAAATATCGGATTTATCGTACTATCGTACAACTGACATGACACACTTATTTTTTCTCTGCTTTTGGCAATTTCAAGTTCAAATTAGCAATTCTTTTCCAATCATATTAGAGCCCTGTTAAGCCTAACGCACTCCGAAATATTCATAAATCTTAATTGCAGGATAAAGGAGTACACGCACAAGGCGTGTGCTCCGGCTCGCAACGCCCAGCAGTGCTGGTCGTTCAGGTAAAACAGTCTACGTGTACTTTTTTCTCACTACACGTAGGATTATCATTAGTAAGAAAGTAAATTCTCATAAAAAGCAGTTAAAATCCCAATTTTTAGAAAACGAATGCACGTTACTTTCTACATGTATAAAAATGGAGGTCGTATCATGTCAATTCCAACAACAAATAACAAACGGCTCAAAGATGACAATATTAAGATGTACGATAAACTGCAAATCACCGCATATTTAAAAAAAGAGGACATTCTAAAATTGGATAACCTCATTTCACTTACCGATGCAAAAAGCAGAAATGATGTTTTGGAACATGCCATTGATTTTTACTTCAGCTTTCATACAACCCAGTTAAGTCAAGATTATCTATGCTCCACAATCGGTTGTAAAATAGATGGACTAATCGGCAACCTTGGAACACGACTGGCGAGAATGCAGTTTAAAAACGCGGTTGAGATGGACATGCTCACACGGATGCTGGCAACCGCAGTTCAGGTAAGTTATTCCGACTACAACAAGCTCAGAAAAACTTCTGTTGATTCAGTTAAGCGCACAAATGGTTGTGTCACTATTTTACAGGCATACGAGGATTCGCTAACTGAAGAGGACTAAAAATCGAACGACCGTCGTTATGGGCGGTCGTTCTGTTTTATCCATTCAATTCGATAACCAATCGCTTCTGCAATTTCTTCCGCTTCACGGTATTTCAGTGTTCCGCGTGTCAATTTATTGCTTAAATTGGACAGACTGTCATTTCGGTCGTATTTTTCATTTATACGCTGAACTACTTCATTCATGGTCAAGCCAGATTTTACAATCATAGATTTGATTTCTTCCTTTAATGCCACCGCAACCACCCCAAAACAATTATACTCTATCGTAAAGTATTTTTCAATTACCTCAATTGCAAATCGAAATGCAACCCCTCCGATTCCAGATTGAGTAATTATTCAAAAATAAAATATATAGGCCAAGTGGTTGCACCTTGGCTTACAAAAA
>WSSedL1CaDRAFT_10001118_pt1 | contig 16621 bp, 14 predicted proteins | sample WetSurSL1Cattail_FD_9464 | JGI IMG/M metagenome (IMG submission 9464)
CTTTCGATGAGCTTAATTAATTCCTCTGTTTTATCTGCATCGATTTGTGCCGTTGTTACCTTGGTTTTATAACCCTTTGCCTCAACCTGTGCCTTTAATGCTTCACATTTTGACACGGTCCTACTGGCAATACAGATTTCTTCAAACACCTCATGGTTCTGACAGCATTTATGAATCACTACGCCTGCGACGCCACCGGCGCCGATAATTAATGCTCTACTCATTTCTGGTTCCTCCTAAATTCAGGGTCTTCAATTAGCTTCATTTTATATTATAACTTTATAAAATTTCGTATTAGTAATCTTAAATCATTTACCTCATGTTTCATTCATGCTCATTCATATTTCGGTCATGCTTCATTTAATTGTTCCGTTACATAATTCGGTAGTGCAAAGCAGCCCTTATGCAGCTGCGTATTATAGTATTTCGTGGTAAGCCCAAGGGCATTCCATTCTTTCTCTTTTAGGTCCAAAAGCGGATCATACTTCTTGGAGGCATAGCCAAAAAGCCAGTGACCGGAGGGGTAAGTCGGAATATGCGCCTGATATACCCTGGCAATCGGAAAGGTTTCCATAATTCTTTTATGTGCCCTCTTCATGGCTTCAACATATGCATCATAATAGGTGCTTTCATGTTGGTTCACTAAAATACCATCTTCCTTCAGCGCATTATAACAATTACCATAGAACTCCTTGGTGAATAAACCCTCTCCCGGTCCAAACGGGTCAGTGGAGTCCACAAGAATTAGGTCATATTCATTTTCCTTACGACGTACATATTTTAACCCATCTTCATAATAGATCCGAACCCTTGGATCTTCCAGTTTACAAGCTGTTTGAGGGAGAAATTTACGGCAGGCCTTCACAACCATTTCATCGATTTCCACCATATCTATCTGTTCAATCCCTTGATATCTGGTAAGTTCTCTGATTGTTCCGCCGTCTCCGGCACCAATGACCAGCACCTTCTTAATATTAAGGTTTGTTGCCATCGGAACATGTACAATCATATCATGGTAGATAAATTCATCCTTCTCTGTCACCATCAGATAACCGTCCAAGGTTAAAGCTCGTCCGAATTCATAGGTGTCTAAAATATCGATCTGCTGGAATTCACTTTTTCCACAAAAAAGTTGCTCTTTAATCTTAAGCGAAAATCTGACATAGTCCGTATGTTGTTCGGAATACCATAACTCCATCGACTAACACCCATTTCCTTTCCTATTGCGTGACTATTCAGTCACTGCGGTTCTTTCGAACCGATGCCTTAATTCTCCTTAAAAATCTATAATATTAAGATACTCCACCTTCATATCCTGAGGTCCGGTCAGCGAGCTGCCCTTCTCCTTCGCATATCTGATATAATCAATGATATCCTTCGTTATCCGCTCACCGGGAGCCAGAATTGGAATACCCGGCGGATAACACATAACAAATTCACCTGCGATATGGCCAGCTGCAGAGACCAGTGCAACTGATTTCTTGTCATGATAAAATGCCTTCTGAGGTGTGAAGACAACTTCGGGATCGATATATTCATGATTTAGCATGCCAACCATTTTCTTACTGAACCGACGTTTTATTTCCGAAAGTGCAGAAATCAAACGCTCTATTTCAAAATGCCTGTCTCCCGCTGTTATCATCGCAAGAATATTACCCATATCTCCGAATTCAATCTGAATGTCATATTCATCGCGTAGCAAATCATATACCTCGACACCCGCCAAGCCGATTTCAGCCGTATGTACGGATAGCTTGGTCAAATCAAAATCAAAAATTGTATCATCATTCATCAGTTCTGAGGAAAATGCATAATAACCTCCTTGTTTATTAATCTCCTCACGCGCATATTCCGCAAGAAGAATTGTTTTCTCAACCATTGCTTTTCCGTTCAAGTACATATTTTTTCTTGCTAGGTCTAGGGAAGAAAGAAGCAAGTAGGAGCCGCTGGTTGTCTGCGTCAGATTAATGATTTGTCGGACATATCCCGGACTAATATCATTTTTACATAACAAAAAAGAGCTTTGGGTCAGTGACCCACCTGTCTTATGCATACTGACTGCTGACATGTCTGCTCCTGCGGCCATCGCACTGACCGGAAGATTCTCTCCGAAGTAAAAATGTGTCCCATGTGCTTCATCCACCAGTACCTTCATACCTGCTTCATGCGCCAGTAACACGATTTCTCTCAGGTTTGAGCAGATACCGTAATAGGTCGGATTATTGATCAGAATTGCTTTCGCTTCCGGGTTATCTATGATTGCTTTCTTAATATCCTCCACTGACATACCAAGCGGAATACCAAGCGCATGATTTACTCCCGGATTTACGTAGACCGGTATGGCACCGCAGACTACCAAAGCATTAATGGAGCTTCGGTGTACATTACGCGGCATGATGATTTTCTCCCCGGACTTACAAGTAGACATAATCATTGCCTGTACCGCGGCTGTCGTTCCGTTAACGATAAAAAAAACTGCGTCTGCACCAAATGCCTCAGCAGCAAGCTCTTCAGCGGCTTTTATAACAGAAACCGGATGAATCAGATTATCCAGCGGTTTCATCGAATTGACATCTGCTTTCAGACAATCAATCCCCAAAAATTCAGTTAATTCCGTATTACCTCGACCACCCTTATGCCCCGGAACATCAAAGGGCACAACACGGTTTTTTCTATGCCTTAATAATGCCTCATGGATCGGCGCATTATGCTGTGTATAGTTCATATGACAACCTCCGAATCAATAAATATTCATTCCGCTGAATATTTCAATCATTTCTTTACGTAGACTGTTAGTAATATCAAGTCTCTGCTTTGGAGGCAACTCATATACATCTTTATTAAAAAGGTAATTCTGTAATTCGATCTCCTTGATCAGCATCTTGGTGTGAAAAATATTTGATTGATATACATTAACATCAATCGCATCGTATCTGGTTAAAGTCGCATCATCAATATAATCTTGTATGGAAGTTATATTATGGTCAATGAAATATTTCATACCTTGCAGATCGCGTGTAAAACCCCTAACACGGTAATCTATCGTAATAATATCGGAATCAAAGCTCCCAATCAGATAATCCAGTGCGTTTAGCGGCGAAATCTCACCACAGGTTGATACATCAATATCCACGCGGAAGGTTGAGATTGAATTATCCGGGTGATGTTCCGGAAAGGTATGAACAGTAACATGGCTTTTATCAAGGTGCGCATGCACCGTATCTCTACCGGTTTTCAAATATGTGCCTTGATTACAGGAATCATCAATATGCACAGAGGATAAGGAGCCCTCTGCTATCAGTATATTTACGGAGGCCCCCTGCGGATCATAATCTTGTTTTGATATGTTAAGAACATGTGCACCGATCATCTCGGTGACATCCACTAAAATCTTAGTTAATCGTTCCGAATTATACTGTTCGTCGATATATGCAATATAGTCCTTCTGTTCTCTCTCACCCTTTGCATAGCATACATCATAAATGTTGAAGCTAAGAGTTTTTGTGAGGTTGTTAAAGCCATATAGAGTAAGCTTTTTTTCCAACCAATATCACGACCTTTCTTTTTCTGAATGTAAGTATTACAATAACAAAAAGCCATTAAGATAATTAACAGCATTGACTATTATACAAAAATGTATTCAAACATGCAAGCATTATTTTTACTATATGTAAACCTCAAGTTTAGTATTACTGTCACATTCGCGCATAAACGGATTAGTCAATAAAAAAAGTATAGATTATCCATACTTGTATGAGATGATTTATACTTTTTTATTGATAAGTTTACTTTTTACTTTCAATTGCTTGACTTATATGTTTACAAAATATAACATGTGATTAATGAGGACAGTACACGGTTATTGTGGGTTTGCGGCACACTATGAATAAGTGTAGTAGCATATATTTTTGCTCTGCCCTTATTTAATATTTCGATTCATTATATTGATATATTATTTTGATTTATCAATGCAAACTTTATTTATTGGTACAGCTGTATCTCCTTGATAAGTAATCATAGCAGAATTTAATTTCCCCAACGTTAGTGTAACTATATTAATTGACTCTTCCTCTGATTTTTCTGCGGAATACGTTGTTCCTTCTTCATTGTGTTTATTTAGAATTCTCCAATACTCCTCCAGTTTACTTAATATTTCCGGATCTAAAGAACTTATTTTGTCTATGCTTTCCCATGTTGTACACTCATTATTAACTAATAACATTCTATCTCTTCCTGAGTCACCAAATTCCTTTATCATGTTTTCTTTTAACTTTTGAGTATCTATATCTGTATAAATAAGTTTTACATCCGATAAAGAACTGGAGCTATAAGGGAACCATTCCTCATCTATGGCATCCTGTATATCAATAGTTACCGTAGCTTCATAACCAAATTCTATAATTTTTTCCGATAAAGTTATTGACGTCATCAAATTCTCATGATTATAAATTACTCCTTCCTCTCCATTTTGTATTGAAAGAGTCTTTTCTATTTCATCCAGAGACATACCCCAATAAAGTTTATCGATTGGTGGTTGAAATCCATATTTATTTTGCAATCTGGTATTTTCCCCCTTTGTACATCCTGAAAAAATTGTGATAATAATAATTAGTAGTCCAAAAAATATAACAATATTATTTTTCAAGGAATCCTCCCTACAAATATAATAAAATGATCAGCCATCGATTAGTGCCAGTAAATCAAATTGTAATTCAAATGAGTTACCACTTGTTGTTTGTACTTGAAGATAAGTAATATATCCTCCTGAAACATTATCTCTATAATAAGCGGAGTTTGTAGCGTAAACAGTATATACCGTATTATTATTTGGTAATGATTGAATTGAATATACATCTATAACAGGAAACCCTATTAATGATGATACTATTCCATGCTTGATATATGCAACTGCAGTAGTCGTATAATATATAGATGACGATTCTTGACTTGCTCGTATTAGTACATCATTATATAGTCCAGGCACCCCACTTCATAAAGCTTTAACGTATAATATAATGTTTGTGAAGCAACCACATTATAATTTGAAACACTTTTATATAAACTTGAACTATAATATGTTATAGTGTCTCCCGTTGATACATTTTCTAATGCAAAATTATCTACTTCATAATCCTGTTCTATACTGCCATCAGAATATGTTCTTTCTTCAACCAATTGTTTTGCAATTATACCATTATTTTCAGTACTAGTAACATCATTTTCAGTACTAGTAACATCATTTCCAGTAAGGCACATAATGTTATTAGGCAATTCATTTATGCCAGCATTATCATTTTTTTCTTCGGATTGATCAATTGCCAGTTTAAGTAATTTGTCAGTATTGGTTATTCTATCATATTTTACGGTGGAAATACATTTTTTAGCGGTATAGTTATCATTAGCATAAACGACTGAAGGTGTTGAAAAAAGTATTGCTATTAATGATAAAGTTATTACTGCAGATGTTATTTTCTTACAAATCATTTTTTTGTCATTGTAATTTTCTCCTTATTATTTTATTATAGTAAAACCAACCAGCCTTCATAAAGTATTCTATCTCTTCTCATATATTTTGCGATCGACGCAGACCAATGGAATCACCTCGTTTCTCTGGTTTTGTTAAATCAATACATTTGTCTTACATATATTAACATATTATGACATCAAATGTCAATACCTTTAAATCACTTATAAGCTGGTACAGCCTATGCATAAAGATATAGGATTACGATCCATCAGGAAATTATTTGGCTGGGGGCTAGAGGAAGGTCTTTGTGAACTCCTCTCGAGTTTTGATGAAGAGATTTTTGAAAAATATATATAAAATACAAAAAAATATAAATTTTGAATAAACTGCTGAAAACTTGTGGTTTGATTAAAAAACCCGCAAATTTTCATACAAATACCCAGTACCAAAAAGTGTTTCCAGCACTTATGGATACTGTGTATTTTATATCTTACCGTTCGAATTGGGTTTACTGCATCAATTCAAAACATAGATTTTTCTATGCCTGCCCTTTCATATGAACCTTGAAAATTTAATATTTTACAGTACAGTAGAGATTTGGTTCAAATTAGTACTGATTTATGTCTTGTTCCGTATTTTATTTTTATACCGATACAGGATTTGAAGCATAGTTACCCAAGCCCTTCCTATATCCAAAGAGCTTTCTGAAATTTAGAGCTGCGATTTTCCTACCAAAGAAAAACTTACCTCGTTGTTTTCCTCTGGGAAGTTTTTCGAGATAATAATTCTTTCTGATATTAGATGGAACAGTTTCTACACCATTTCGAAGTTTGGCATAGTTACTAAATTCTTCGCTCTTCACGTACCTCTGACTTTTGGCTCTGTTCGATGCATTTTTAGAAGTTATGAAGGCAGCTACATTTTTGTAAATATTCGGTCTGCATTGCTCTTGATAAGGGCAATTAGTACAATGATTACGTTCAAACGAAACTCGGCATTGCTTGGTTGCTTTGGTATAACTTTGGCTCTTTGGTTCATGACCCGCAGCGCACTTTATAAGACGTGTGCCATCTTCCTTTCTACGCAGACTATTTTGTGCGGCCACTTTCGCTACTGATTATTTTAAGAAGTATATTTATAGGTTGACCAGCATGTCGATTGACATATATTGGAAGTTGTGGTATAAATAAAATGTAATATAAAGTAATTTGTTTTCTATAAGAGAGCTGTTTAAAGGTGCTATTGATCAAATCAAACCAGAAAAAGGAGAGAATACTATGTTAAGAAAATTCAGTTTCAAACTTGCTCTATTTTTTACATTTGCACTTATGTTTTCATTTGCTTTCAACAGAACAGATGCGTTTGCTTCCGATACTAAAGTGGTTACCGTAACGGTGCCAAAATCTGTCGATTGCCCGAGCACAGCAATCAGCAGTGTACTGCAATCCTATTCCACCTCAACCTACGATTATGATGACGGTGATTATGAGGGAACCATAAGCTGTACTGGTACAAGCAATCTTACTTACACCTCAAGCATAGTCTATTACGGCACAACAATATATCATTATGTATTCGACGCTACCTATTCCGGTGTTGTAACAAAAATTGAACAATCAAAGACGGTGACCGTCGTTCAATCCTATTCTGTTATTGCACCTCTGGAAGCAGGAGCTTCCATCCAACAAAATATAGGAAATTCAGCTTATAACTATGATGATGGATCTTATAGCGGTACCTTAAGCTTTGTCAGCCTGAGCAACTGGACGCAGACTTATTCCTATACCTATTACAACCTCGTATTCTATCATTTTACCTATGATGTAACCTATTCAGGAACTGTTACCCACTATTAAATAAACTCTCTATGCCGCTAAAAAGCTAAATTCAAGATATGGCTATATAAAATAAATTAAGCAGCTCTCACCAGATCGGGGAAAAAAGAGAGAACCTATGATAAGCAATTTATCCATACTGCTATCATGTGGTATGGATATTTTATTTTGTACTTGACAGATTGATTTATGTCTCTAGAACACTAAATTTTTTTCATTATTTCATTTACCTGTTGTTTCACTTCCGGAGTCAATGTATCCAACAGATAATTACGGCTTCTTCCTTTTGTTTCTTGATATCCCTGCATTAATCGTTCATTAGCCTCTTCCATCTTGATTTTCAATTCTCTGGCGGATAACAAAGAACATCCCGCTCCTCTAATAATGATCTGTTGCAAACCGTCTGACGTTGCAACTGTAATATCATATTTGATCCGGTTGTCATGGGCAAACTTTTCAATATATTGATCTGCTGTTTGAGCCTCCTTCGTATATACCATATGAATATTATGATACTCGATAATTTCCTCAACATGTCCCTGCACAAGGTACGCATCATACACAACGATGATCTTACATTTTTGAATCCCCTGATAATTACTGAGCAAATCCAGCAATTTCATTCGTGCGCCATCCATATTGACCTCTGCAAGTTCCTTCAAATCAGGCCATGCAAAAATAATATTATAACCATCCACCAGGAGATACTCTTCTTTCATTTCTTTCTGCTTGGAATTATAGGCAGTCGGTTCATGGTAACTATCGGGGGCGGTCTTATGTCGTTTCCAATCTGATTTCTTTCCTTGATTTGCATAGAAGGTTCGATTGATAATTTGGTCAATCTCCTCTAAACTGATCCAACGTTCCTCTGTATATGAGCTCTTGTTTCCCGCAGATTCGTCCAATAAATCCTTGACTTTCGGAAGGTAGCTTTCTATATGCATGTACTCCTTCACCTTATCCCAATCCACCAAGAATCCGGAACCATGTGCACAAAATACAGAACCTGTCGGATTTACTAAATCTCTTTCTGAATCATATCCGATGCTTTTTATGACCTCTTGCGCATTATGACATGGTTTATACCCTTTTAGGCTGCAAAACAACCTGCCAAGACCTTTTGTATAGGTAATGACCTCTTTCTGATAATTTCTCATGGTTACAACAGGGGCGCTCCCCACAAGAACTGTTATCTCACCATTTGTGTGTAATATCTCACAGGAACCATACATTTTTTCGATATCGTTCATGCCTCTCCCTACCATTTTCTCAGGTAGTTCCAATTGAAAGTCATAATATGGCTCTAATAATATTGATTCGGCTTCCTTTAAGCCCTGGCGTACTGCGCGATAAGTGGCCTCTCTGAAGTCACCACCCTCTGTATGTTTTATGTGCGCCCTGCCTGAGACTAAGGTTATATTCATATCCGTGATTGCTGAACCTGTTAGTACTCCTTTATGGGTCTTTTCTTCCAGATGGGATAAAATAAGTTTCTGCCAGCTTTTACCGAGCACATCTTCACTGCATTCAATCCCAAACTGCAGACCACTTCCGGGCTCACCGGGTTCCAACAATAGGTGAACCTCTGCGTAATGACGTAAGGGTTCAAAATGTCCTACCCCTTCCACAATACTAGTAATCGTCTCTTTATATACAATCCTTCCTGCATCGAACTCTACCGGGGTATTAAAACGGCTTTGAATTAAGCTTTGCAAAATCTCGATCTGAACCTCTCCCATAATTTGTACCTGAATTTCTTGCAGCTGTTCCTCCCAAACAATATGGAGCTCCGGCACTTCTTCTTCAAGCTGTCGGAGTTTTGGAAGCATCATTTTGGGGTCGCAACCCTCCGGTAAAATAATCTGATAGGACAGTACAGGTTCCAGTATCGGCGTATCAGAGGCTTCCTCGATTCCGAAACCTTCTCCCGGTCTGGTTTGGCTAAGCCCTATTACCGCACATACAGAACCAGCATCAATCTCGTTTACAGTCTCATATTTCTGTCCCGAATAAATTCGAATTTGATTTACCTTCTCTTCTCGTGTGTCCTTCGATAGAGAGTCTTTCACCTTTAGTCTTCCGCCTGTAAGCTTCATATAGGTAAGACGGTTGCCTTGCTCATCTCTTACTATTTTGAATATTTTAGCGCCGAATTCACCTGGGTAGGAAGGTATCCTAGCGAATTTCACTATACCTTGCATGAACTGTTCAATGCCTTCTAATTTTAATGCGGAGCCAAAAAAGCATGGGAAAACCATGCGCTTCTTGACCCCTTCTTTTATCTGTTCTGTTTCAATCTGTCCGGTTTTTAGATATTCTTCCAGCATGATTTCATCACTCATTGCCAGTTGCTCATAAAAACCGACTGTACCACCTTGTCCAAAATCAATGCAACCATCATCTAGTTGCTCTTTCAATTCTTTGATTAACTTCTCATGATCCGTCCCATTTTGATCCATCTTATTGACGAATATGAATACAGGAATCCGGTACATGTCAAGCAATCGCCATAATGTTTTGGTATGCCCTTGCACCCCATCTGCACCGCTGATTACTAAAATGGCATAATCCAACACCTGAAGAGTTCTCTCCATTTCAGCCGAGAAATCCACGTGCCCCGGGGTATCCAGTAAGGTGATCTGAAGCTCTCCTATTTCAAAGATGGCCTGTTTGGAGAAAATGGTGATTCCCCTTGCTTTTTCCAGCTCATACGTATCTAAATAAGCATCCTTATTGTCAACCCTTCCTAATTTTCCGATTTTACCGCTCAGATAAAGCATACTTTCAGATAGGGTCGTCTTGCCTGCATCCACATGTGCTAATATACCAATGACTAACTTATTCATCTATTTAAAATCCCTCTTTTTCTGTCTGCATTTCGGGGGTATGAAGCCTATTGTAATGTATTTGTACTGACTTTTGTATTTGTACTGACTTTTTGCTATTTGTAGTTTATACTGTCATCTTCCATACGGACAGTGCCAGCCAATTACTGTATTGCTCATAATCAGGAAGATATTTGCCAACTAGACGCCAAAAGGATCGATCGTGATTCAAATGAACCATATGGCACATTTCATGAACCACTACATAATCGATTACCTCGAGGGGAGCCATTGCAAGCTTCCAGTTGAAGGTTATCTCGAACTTTGAATTACAAGTCCCCCAATTACTGCTGTCGTCCGTAATTCGAATGGATCGCGGTTTCATTTTGAAATCTGCTTGATAAATACGAATTTGTGCTTCAACCAGAGCTTTACACCGCTGATAATAGAAGCGTTTAAGCGCTTGCTTTACCGTATCGTCCGTATGCTGCTTTACAAAAATGCTGATTTTATCATGCTCAAATACAACATAATCTTGCTTTTCGTCTAAATTTGATGAAATCACGATTGGATAAGATACTCCCAGGTATAGAAAGACTTCTCCATAGTCATAAACCTTCTCCACAGGTTCATTCGTTCGTTCTTTCATTTCCTTTGATTTCTGAATAATCCGTTCCCAATTACTCTCTAATCTAAGAAGAATGTCTGTAATAGGGGTTCCTTTTGGAGCATGTACTTCGATTTGTCCGTAAAAATCCACATAGATTCCTATACTTTTACGATTTTTATATATTATATTATAACCAATTGTTTCACCTGAAAATGTATGTGTCATTATAGTCACCTTTTGGGTCTTATCCTCATATCTATCAATATATTCATCATATTACTACAAATTTCCGTTTAGATATCCAACTTTAGCTGCATCTCTTCTTCGGCTTCCAATTTAAAGTCCTCAATCTTCTCGGGATTAACCACCGGCAGCGCATCTAGGGACTGAAGTCCGAAGCATCGAAGGAATTCCTCCGTTGTTCCAAATAGAATCGGTCTTCCCGGGGCATCCAGTCTTCCCATCTCGCAAACAAGGTTATACTCCACCAATTTATTTACTGCATGATCCGATTTTACTCCGCGAATTGCTTCAATCTTAAGCTTTGTAATCGGTTGTTTATAAGCAATAATCGATAGGGTCTCAAGTAATACATCCGTCAGTACATGCTTCTTAGGAACATGGGTTATCTTAATAATTGATTCATACATGGAGGGCTTGGTGCACAATTGATAAGCACCGTCCAGCTCAATCATATGTATTCCACGTTCTTCCACTTCATATTGATCCATCATATTAATAATTATTCTTCTTATTGTATCTATGTCATGATCCAGAGCAATTGCAATCCGATCCAGTTCCACCGCCTCACCCATGGTGAATAAGATTGCTTCAATTTGCGCTTCAATCTGTTTTAATTCCATTAAAACCCGGCCTCCTCCATCGAAATGATATCTTCAGCAAGATATGAAATGATGATATCATCAAATAAATTCTCCTGCTGGGTATTGATCCTTCCTATCTTAATCAGCTCCAGAATACTAAGGAAGGTAACGATAAGTTCCATCTTACTGTGCTGGGCTTCTAATAGACTACGAAAGGAAAATTTCTTATGTGCTAATCCGTATTCCTGTATCTGAGCAAACTTTGTCGACAGATTTATCTCTTCCTGCTCTATCTTACCGAATTTACTTCGAATCGGATCAATTTTATCTGCTTGCTTTTTCACGATTGATTGAAAGATTTCATTGAGCTTTGCCAGTGTCAGATCGGATAAAAGTCCCTCAATGTCTATATCTTCCTTATAATTTGCAATCTCCTGCGGAATCGTTGGAGGCTTAAATAAGATTCGAGAAGCATCCATTTGCTTATCTCTAAGCTCCGCTGAAATATACTTATACATCTTGTATTCCAATAGTCGCTCAACCAGCTCTTGTCTCGGGTCTAAGATTTCCTCATCTTCATTATTTTCCACAGGCAGAAGCATCTTGGACTTGATATTTACCAGTGTTGCCGCCATGACAAGAAATTCGCTCATGACATCCAAATCCTTGGTCTCCATTTGCCGTATATAATCAAGATACTGCTCCGTAATTACAATAATCGGTATGTCATAGATATTCACTTTGTTCTTATCGATCAAATGAAGCAAAAGGTCAAGCGGTCCCTCAAACGCCTCAAGCTTTACCGAAATACCCATAAATCCCTCCAGTTTTTTGATATTCTGTAACATGATCACGGCATATTATCCTATATTTAATCTTTTCCTATTGAGTTGTCGTACTTTTATCAACACTTATTAGTTCAACAAATACGATTTCAGGCACATTAAACATCCGTGGCATAAACGAATGGGATCCAAGTCCTCTGGATACGAGTATCTGACTTTCATTCTTCTGGTGTAATCCCGAACTGTATTTAGGAAACAATCCGACCTGTGGTGATACAATACCTCCAAGGAACGGAAGTCTTACCATACCGCCGTGCAAATGTCCTGAGATAATTAGGTCTGCACCCCATTGCACATAACTTGAAAAGTAGGTCGGATTATGTGCAATCAGAATATTGTACATTCCACCGGTCTTCTCGCCTATTAAGGTTGAAAGATATTCATCCTCCATACCATATTGCTTTCCATGTTCAAAATATTTTTTTTCTATGGACACACCACTAATTCTAAGCTTGTCCCCACCCTTTTCGAGGAATATGCTCTGATTATTTAAGAATGCTACATTTCCTTTTGATAATTGTTCCTTGTAGGTTATCCAAGTAGAATGCACGTGGTCCTTTTCGTTATTATTATCCGAAGAAAATGGCTTTTCAAGATTTTGTTCGTGATTTCCATAGGCATAATATATAGGATATTTCCCTGAAAGCTGGGATAACAGTGAAAATGCATTACCCGGGTAGCATTTGTATGTCTTATTAATCATATCTCCTACAACAATAATAAACTCCGGAGATAAACGTTCAATTTTTCTGATCAGTCTTTTATTGTTCTTACCGAAGGTACTGTTATGTAAATCTGATAGAATAACAAATCTTGTTTGATCAAATGCCTTTGCAAGCTTCTCTGACTTTACTGTATATCTTGTCGTAACGAGCTGCTTTCGTTCAATTAAAATCCATATGATAACTATGAGAAGCAGTCCGGTTATTATAAGACCTATCAGCATGAAGTCTCCTTTCCGGTGATTCTTATCACATCTTTATACTTATTATACTATACTAGTAAGCTTAAAAAGTGTCAACTAAATGCTATCAGCGGATTGCATTGCATTGCTATACATTAATAGTTACAGTTCAGCCTAGCAAGGACAGTGACAAGACCGGGGAAGAAATGTTTCCATATAGGAGCCGCTTTCGCTAAGTTGCATTACGTAGCGGTACATAAGGCTCTATAGGACAGAGCCTAAGTAACGACGTATGCAAATACTCCTATATGGAAATCATTTTTTTCCCGGTCCGGATACATCTCATTGAAGGCTGAACTGTAACTATTAATAAAAGCAGAAATCTCCATATTACTTATGTCAATCTCTGCTTTTTAGGTGATTTATAGATGTTAAAGTTTTACGTTCCCATAAAATAGCGTTTTAATAATTTAAGGAAACAATCCTTGTATTTTGCTTTCGCAATAGCCTCAGAAGCCAGAATATCTACACTGCCGATCTTCTCATTATCGTAATAATATACGATTTCGCCTATCTTGTCACCGGCTACAACAGGAGCTGATACTTTATCCGATAAAATTATTTCTTTTTTAATATCATCCGCCGATTTACCTTTGGTACACAGATAGGAGTATTCTCCTCCCACCTTACCCTGTACCTTATCCTTCACTCCTTTTGTTACAATAACCGGAGTAATCTCTGTAGCTTTGTTATCATCTTTATAGATACTGTAATTGGCAAATCCAAAATTGAGCAATTTTGACGCCTCCGCAAATCTCGTTTTTGTATCTGGTGCTGCCATGATAACAGCAATCAAATCCATATCTTTCCGCTTCGCCGTTGCAGACAGACAATACTTTGCCAGACCTGTTGACCCTGTTTTAAGTCCGGTAATTCCTTGATAAAATCGAATCAATTTATTGGTATTGGTCAGTCCAAACTCTGAATTTCCCTTTTTCGTGGTATGAGTAAACGTATCCATCCATATGGTTGAATAAGTACTGATTTGTGGATGCTTCGTGATTAACTCTCTGGACATCAGAGCCACATCATAGGCACTGGAATAATGATTGTCGATATCGAGCCCACAGCAGTTTACAAAGTGCGTATTATTCATTCCAAGATCTTTCGCTTTCTTATTCATTTGTTCCACAAATGTCTCTTCAGAGCCTGCAATCAATTCAGCCATTGCAACACAGGCATCATTTGCACTTGAAATACTGATGCATTTAATCATTGTGTTGACATCCTGAACCTCATTCGGTTCAAGATAAACCTGTGAACCTCCCATGGATGCAGCGTGCTCGCTGACGCTGACCATGTCGGTAAGCTTTATCCGGCCGGAATCAATCGCTTCAAAAATCAGGATGAGTGTCATGATTTTTGTTATACTGGCAGGCTTAAGTCGTTCATCTTTCTTCTTTTCATAAATAAGCATTCCGGTTGAGCCTTCCATTAAAACGGCAGCTGTAGAACTAATGTTAAGCGTTGAATCAGCGGATACTTTAATTGCTGAAACAGCATCTTCAGACTTTATCTTACCTTTTGTCTGTGCACTTACCGTATCGGGTAAAAATAATACAAAAAGCATGGTAAGGGAGATTAACAACGCAATGAATCGTTTCAATTTAACCTCAATTCTGCCCATTTTCTAGGCAAAAAAGTATTATTACTATTTTAATCCATGCTTTCAGTTTTTAGACCAGTCTCTATCACAAATTTGTCTTAAAGACGACTTATTTTACAATTACTCTGCACTGTAAAGTTCGCCCCTTTACTTTCGCAGTGATAGTAGCACCTCCACTACAATTCGCCTTGACATTTCCGAATATGGAGACACTTGCCACCTTAGTATTACTGCTTTTCCAATGAATGAAGGTTGAAGACCCTGCTATTTTCAACCTATAACAATCACCCTTTTTGATTACCAGCTTATTCTTATTGATATCAATCACATGTACGCGGCATTTTAATTGTTTCCCATCTACTTTTGCAATAATAAAAGCCTTACCTGTGCGATAAGCATGGATTCTTCCGTTAAAATTCACTCCTGCCACCCTGAAGTTCGTCGAATAATAAGATACCCTCTTATTTATTCCGAATACCGTGAGGCGTGTTTCCTCCCCCTTAAGCATATAGATATCATACTTATTCAGATGTAAGGAAAAGGGCATAACAAATGCAGTTCTGTAAAATGCAGAGGAGTTTTCATATAATAAATGAAGAATTAACACTCCTATCAAAATGACAAGCACGTATTTATATAATCTAAATAGTATAGGCGTTTTCCCGCTACACGAGTTGCGATGCATGGATACCCTCTCTTCATATAATACAAATCACTTATCATATTTTATGAAGAAATTTCGAAAACTTTACAGCATCTCTATGCCATCCTTTGTCACAACCGCATAGATATATTTTAGTTCCTTCGGTTTTACATTTCCTATAACGTACGCATTTTGCAGTCTCTCCTTCGCCTGGGTCAGCTTCACTTTATCATTTGCAAAAAGTTGCGCCAGAGCCTCACCCTGGTACACAAAATCTCCTATTTTCTTATGAATCTTTAATCCAACCGACAGATCAATAACACTATCCTTCGTCTCCCTCCCTCCCCCAAGGACAAGAGAGGTCATACCTACTTCTTCTGTATGTATCTCGGTAATATAACCGTTCGACTTGGCTGTTACCTTATCCGTAAGGGAAGCTTTACAAAACTTATCTGTAGCATATACATAGCTGCTATCTCCGCCCTGTGCTGCCACAAACTCAACAAGCTTATCCAGCGCACTTCGGTTATCTATCGTATCCTGCAACATTTTTTTTGCTTCTATAATAGTGTTTGCTTTCCCGGCACCAAGTACCATAAAGGCAGCAAGCGTTATACTGATTTCGAGCAAATCCTTTGGTCCTTCTCCCCTTAAAGTTTCAATTGCCTCAATTACCTCCATCGTGTTGCCTACTGTAGTGCCAAGTGGCTGATTCATATCGGTTATTACGGCATAAGTCCTTCTACCGGCAATCGTACCTATCTCAACCATTTCTTTCGCGAGAGCTATTGATGCTTCAAGACTTTTCATAAAGGCGCCGCTTCCTGTTTTGACATCTAATACGATAACCTCGGATCCGGAAGCTATTTTCTTGCTCATAATACTGCTCGCAATCAATGAAATATTATCCACAGTAGCCGTTACATCCCGAAGTGCATAGATCTTCTTATCCGCAGGCGCAAGATTTGTTGTTTGCCCGACAATCGCCATTTTGATTCGGTT
>WSSedL1CaDRAFT_10001119_pt1 | contig 16620 bp, 13 predicted proteins | sample WetSurSL1Cattail_FD_9464 | JGI IMG/M metagenome (IMG submission 9464)
TATGTTATTTTTGATATATAATATCTTTCAATTGGAATTTACCATTTTTATAAATAGCCGGATCCATGGTCTTCAACTCTTTTGCAATAATTGGGGGGAATTCCATTTGGTTCAATATATCTTTCTGTAAATCCACTCCGGCGGCGATTTCAATTAGAACGGGGCCATCGGGTCCTAGACGAAACACGGCACGTTCCGTCACAAATATTACATTTTGCTGTTTTTTACGGGCCATTTCTCCATTAAATGATATTTGTTGCACTTTTTTAACCAGTTTTTTCACAGTACCTTCTTTTAAAATATGGACCTGCCCGTCTTTAAACTCCACTTCTAAACCGTCAGCTGTAAAAGTGCCACAGAACAACACATTTTTGGCATTTTGAGTAATATCAATAAATCCGCCGGCGCCGGGAGCACGCTTACCAAACCTAGTAGAATTCACATTGCCGGCCTCATCCATCTCACCCGCTCCCATGAAAGTAAAATCAACTCCGACGCCGTCATAAAAATCGAATTGGTAAGGATGTTCGATCAAGGCATCGGTATTGGCAGCGATACCAAAATCAATCCCCCCCGCGGGAACTCCCGAATAAATTCCGGATTCAACCGTAACTGTGATATCATTGGTAATCTCTTCTTCAGCTGCGATAGGCCCCACAACGTCATTGGGAATGCCAGTACCTAAATTGATAATTGCCTCCGGATATAACTCCATCATCGCCCTCCGGCCGATAACTTTACGGATCGAGAGGGGAAGCGGCGTTACATTATTCATTGGAATCCGCAAGTCGCCACAATAAACCGGATCAAAAAACCAACTCGATGTCTGGCGATGGTCCTCCAATGGATCATTACAAACCACAATGGCGTCAACAAACACTCCCGGAATGCTAACTTGTTTGGGGTGCAAAGTTCCATGTTGAGCCACACGTTTAACTTGGACAATTACCTTACCGCCAAATCTTTTGGCGGCCATGGCGGCAGAGAGATTCTCCAACTTCATAGCTTCTTCTTCGGTGGTAATATTCCCGCGTTCGTCGGCGGTGGTGCCCCGGATAATCACAAAATCGAGCGGAATGGCCGGGTATAATAGATACTCCTCGCCATTCAATTCCACTACCTTGATAATGTCAGGGAGTTTTTTGGTCCGGTCATTCATTTTTCCGCCCTCAACTCTTGGGTCGACAAAGGTTCCCAGCCCCACTTTAGATAATTTCCCTGGTAAACCACAGGCCATCTCCCGATACAATTGGGCTAATTGCCCCTGAGGCATGCAATAGGCTTCCACCTTATTCTGAGAGATCAGTTCCATTAACCCCGGGCAAAGGCCCCAATGCGAGCCATAAATTCTCTGCAGCAGCCCTTCATGAGCTAAATGCATAAAACCTCGTTTACGATCACTTTGACCGGCCGAATGTACCAACTTTAAATTCCGTGGGTGCCCGGTGGTTAAAAAACTATTTTCAACCGTTTTTAAGATCTCTTCACAAGCGCAAGATAGTGTCATTGCAACCGTAGCTACCGTAGCCCCATCGGGAATCATTTTAACTGCTTCTTCCGCTGTAACAAATTTCACCATAAGTATCCCTACCCTTAATTATAAAATAGTTCTGACCAGGAAATTAATTATAAAACCATTCCACCGCCGACATTAATTACTTCAGCCGTTACATAGGAGGCGTCATCCGACGCCAAAAACACAACCACATTGCCGATATCTCCAGGAGTGCCAACCTTTCCCATGGGTATCTTTGAAATCATAGTATCCCACACTTTATCCGGAACTCCCCTGGTCATCTCAGTATCAATGAATCCCGGACAAATCGCATTGACAGTTATGTTCTTTTTGGCCAATTCCCGGGCAGCCGTCTTCGTTAACCCGACAACTCCAGCTTTTGATGCGCTATAATTAGCTTGGCCGATATTCCCGAGCCAACTGGCAGAAGAAATATTAATAATCCGGCCGTATTCCTGTTCCCGCATCACCATAGCGGCAGCTTTCAAACAATTGAATGTTCCGGTAAGGTTCACTGCAATCACTTGATCCCATTGTTCCAAGGCCATTTTGTGCAACATGGCATCGCGGTTAATACCGGCATTGTTTACCAGAATATCAATTCGTCCAAACTCATGAATCGTACTGGTAATAAGATTTTGGGCATCATCCCATTTGGAGACGTCCGTTTTTACCGGAAGCGCTTTTCTGCCCAATCTTTTGATTTCCTCTGCCGCCAAGGCCGCAACTTCTATGTTGACATCAGCTACTACAATATTAGCGCCCTCCTCTGCCAAACAGGCAGCAATTCCCTTCCCGATACCGCGACCAGCGCCGGTAACTACTGCAACTTTGTTTTCCAATCTCACGTTTGAACTCTCCTTTCAATATTCCGCAGTTATTAAAGTGTAAACTTGTTCTTCAAGACGGACTTAAGAATTTTCCCCACCGAACTTCTAGGTAGTTCATCCGCAAACTCAATTTCCGCCGGGACTTTAAACTTGGCCAGCTTGGTCCGGGCAAACTGAATTAATTCTTCTTTATGTAAAATGGCATTTTCAGATGGAACAATAATTGCCATAACCGCCTCACCATAATACGAATCAGGAATCCCAATTACTGCCACTTCTTTGACTCCCGGATACTGTGCCAATGCTCCTTCTACCTCGGAACAGAAGATCTTTTCCCCGCCCCGGATAACCATATCTTTTTTACGATCCAGGATATAAACAAAACCTTCGCGGTCGATTTTGGCAATATCGCCGGTTTTAAGCCAACCATCCACAAAAGATGCCCGATTCGCTTCGGGATTTTTCCAATAACTATCAATTACATTTTCTCCCCTGATTAAAAGTTCACCGGCAACACAGGGCTTTGCTTCCGAACCGTCATCCTTAACTACTTTGACTTTCATCCAGCGCATTGGCAATCCGGATGAGCCTGATTTTTCAGACATTTGTTGAACATCAACCGGCATGACAATTCCCGGCGAAGTGCTTTCGGTTAAACCGTATATGCGTCGGAATTCCAGCCGCGGTAAATAAATCTTTAAATGTTCAATCAAGGCATCCGTAACCGGTCCACCGCCGCACAATGCTTGCCGGATACAAGACAAATCTAAATTTTTGTTGCTTTCCATTGCCATAACTAATGATAAGTAAATCGTGGCTACTGAATGTAGGTGGGTTATTCGATGCTCAGCTATTTTAACCAAAGCCCTTGCCGCATCAAATCGGTGCAATAAAACGATTTTGGAACCTAAGCTCAAAAAAACCATCATTTGCGCTATTAAACCGGTAACATAAAATAACGGAACCACTACAATCGTAGAGTCGTTTTCTGTAAGGCCCACATCATTGATATAGCAATCAACCGCATAAGTAATGTTATGATGAGTAATCATCGCACCTTTGGGACGTCCGGTGGTACCGGAAGTATATATAATAACCGCACAATCATCATCATGGAACCCCGGCACACAATAGACCGGGTTTTTCACATTCTCCTTGGATTGAGATTCTGCGGGAATCAAATATACCGGCAATTGTTCCTCAATCAAAGGCAAAAAGTTTTCACTGCCAACCACGATCAAAACAGGAGTCGAATCTTGAATGATATAACCGACCTCCGGTTTGGCCAGTTTGGTATTGATAATAATTGCGATTGCTCCTAAACGGATAATTGCCAAAAATGCGACCACGCTATCGATATTGTTTTCTATTAAAATTCCCACCCGCTCACCGCGTTTAATTTGAAATGTTTCTGCCAGTGTCATTTGAACGCGAATGATCTCCGAGAGTAATTTTCCGTAAGTTATTTCCTTTAAATCGTCGACCAAGGCAACCTGATCCGGTTGAATAAGTGCCAACGCTTGAATATGTGATAAAGCATGTTCTGGTTGTTGAATATTGACCATCCAAAAGCTACTCCTCTCAGAAAAATAATTATATTTTCGTTTCATATACGCAAATAATGTTTCATAAATATTTATTAATAGTCAAATCTTTTTAGTGGTCTGTGTTCTTCCCGCTATCTAAACAGAATTAAACATTACCCTCTCTTCTCGGTTTCTCGATTGTGAATAACTGTTCTCCCCTAAAATGATAAAAATATTTTTTGGTGTGTTTGATTTTGATTTCCGGGAAATACCATATTGATTTGGAGACTAAATATGTTCTCATATATGAAATATCGTTTCAATAATTGAGCACAACTTAAATACTATTTCTTCCCCCTAGGATGATGTATTCATATAGATTAGATAATCATTTATTAGTTTCTTATATGAGAACGATGTTTCATAATTTAATAATAAATTATTCAATATCTTTATTTGATATCCTGCTAATTAAAAAAAATATTTAACATCTCCGATTGCAAATTTTAACAAACTGCTTATCTACCATCTTGTATTATGAATCTGCCCTTCTTTCCAACCTAAACGCCTGGATATTTCCTTGCAAACATCGATAACCAGCGTAGCGGTCTCATCAATTTTATTTTCGCCGAAGCGAAGGCAGGGGCCTGAAACGCTCAACGCTCCAAGCGCTTCACCATTCATTCCCCGGAAAGGAGAGGCGACCGCTACCACACCAAGTTCAAATTCTTCATTATCAAAAGCATAACCTCTTTTTTGAATTAAAGCCAAATCCTCTAACAAAGCATTAAAATTGGTGATAGTGTGTTCGGTGTAATGGAGTAATTCTTGTCCTTTATATAACTCCAGCAATTGCTGTTGATTCAATCCGGCCAATAAAGCTTTTCCGCTACCCGTACAATATGCCGGACGAGGAAGCCCTATTTGCGGGACCATCCGTAGCATCTGCTTGCCTTCTATTTTATCGATATATACGATATTGGATTTATCTAAAACCGCCAACAAGATATCCTCCTGAGTTCTTTCCGACAAAAGTTCCATAAAAGGATGAACCACCGCGCGCCAATCCAGGTGGGCGACATATAGGCTGGAGAGTTCCAACAAACCAACAGCGGGCCTATATTTCTCGTTTTCCGGATTTTGTTCCAGCAAGCCAAGCCTTTTTAAGGTAGTCACAAACCGGTAAATAGAACCCTTGGCCATGCCCATTAAATAAGCCATTTCTGTAATTCCCAATTCAGACTGCGTTTGAAAGAGCTTTAAAATGCTAAATGCTTTATTTACCGAATTTACTTCATCTTGAGTTGGCATCATTCTTCTCCCGATTCCTTTAAATACAAATGCATCTATAAATTACCAATTTAATATTAGTGTATAACTTAAATTGTGTCAATAACATTCCCTAATGCAATGATTTTTTGTTGCTGTCCCGGCTATAAGTCGAAAAATATTCTCCGTCTCCTGAGCTAATAATTCTTCACCTCTGGTAATCGCTTCTTCAAGCGCCATAGGTTTGTTTACTATGCTGAATAAGGCGGTAACACCTACATCATAAAGTTTCTCATATCCGGATCCCAAGGTCCCCGATATACAAAGCACTGGTTTACCCCACTTTTGGGCTACTTGACCGATCCCAAAAGGGACCTTGCCAAACACGCTTTGATAATCAGTGGCTCCTTCTCCGGTTATAACCCAATCGGCATCTTTAATCTTTGCTTCCAGATTGGCTACTTCTATCACAATATTAATTCCCGATTGGATATCTGCATCAACAAAGGCGAGCAATCCGGCACCTAATCCTCCGGCGGCACCGGAACCCGGTACGTTACTCAGATCTCTCCCCATATCGTTTTTTATAATACTGGAAAAATGGCGTAGGTTATTATCTAAAATTTTTACCATATCAGGAGTTGCCCCTTTTTGGGGGCCATATATATAAGAAGCGCCATCGGGTCCACAAAGTAAATTTTTAACATCGGAAGCAATGGTAAAACGGGCTGTCTTAATGTCTGGATACAGTGCGGTCAAATCTATTTTAGCAACCTTATTGAGTTCCCCACCGCCGAATCCAATCTCACGGTTATCCCGGTCCAATAATTTTGCTCCAAGTGCTTGGGCCATTCCGGCCCCGCAATCATTCGTAGCGCTCCCGCCGATCCCAATAATAAATCTTTTACACCCTCTTTGGAGCGCCGACAATATCAATTGACCGGTTCCATAGGTTGTCGTTTGTAAAGGGTTTTGTTGGCAAGAGCTAATGAGATTCAATCCGGAGGCGGCGGCCATTTCTATGACAGCAGTGTTATCCGGTAATACTCCATAAAAAGAAGAAATGCTTTTCCCCAAAGGATCTAAGACATCAACTGCAATAGTAGATCCACCAACCGCCTCGATGATTGCTTCTACGGTCCCCTCACCGCCATCAGCCATGGGAACCTTGACGATCTCCAAATTACCGTTATCCTCATGGACTGCTTTTTTTATTCCTTTTTCCATTGCCAAAGCTGCCTGCTTAGCAGATAAGCAGCCCTTAAATGAGTCCGGGGCGATAATAATTCTCACAATAGAGCACCTCTCTTAAAGGGTTTTCTCCCAACAGTAATCATTCCAACCCTGTAGGAACATTTTATTTCAATACTCCGTCAGTAAAGCAGACATTATCATTATAGAGAAAATCTTCAGCTCAGCACCAGCTTCACAAATTAAAGCTATTATTGCCGATGATATCTTTTGTTTCGATTATGAGAACGTCGTTTCATTATTAAATAAATTTCACGATTATTACCCAAATTCCTGCTGTAAAAGTAACACTGATAATAATTTTAATAAATCTGTTACAATTTAGCACATAAAATAAATCAACTCTTTCAGGCGATGAAAGAGTTGATTTATTTTATTTATTACCAATTACCCGAAGTACTTCAGCAAAAGCTCCAAATCCAACTCGGGATAGACCGGAAAGCGATCAAGCAGTGTCTTAACACGGGACCGGGCTTCTATTTTGGCTTTCTCATCGAGAATATACTTGGCTTTACTCTGTTTTCCAGCATTCTCACCTGTAGCGATCTTTTCCGGTTTGGTATTCTCCAGCACCAATTTGAAAATAGCCGCCATTTCCTTCATCTCGGCCACTCCCATGCCCAGAGTGGTTACTGCCGGAGTCCCTACCCGCAGGCCGCTGGTATACCACGGTCCGTTCGAATCAAAAGGTAGTGAGTTGCGGTTTAAGGTAATACCACAATCCCGGACCGCACCCTCCGCTTGACGCCCGGTCAAACCAAAGGGCCTGACATCAATCAAGAAAAGATGATTATCAGTGCCGCCGGTGGCTACCGCCATCCCTTCATTAATGCAACTTTTGGCAAAAGTGCGGGCATTCTCAACGATCTTGACAGCGTATGATTTAAACTCCGGTTGATTGGCTTCGGTTAACGCAATCGCTTTGGCAGCCATGACATGAGGCAACGGTCCGCCGATTACCAGCGGGCACCCTTTATCCACATGTTCGGCAAATTCCTTGGTACACAAAACCAAGCCGCCCCGCGGACCGCGCAACGTCTTATGAGTCGTGGTGGTCACTACATGGGCATGGGCTACCGGGTTAAATTCTCCTTGGAGGACACCCCCGGCCACCAAACCGGCGAAATGGGCCATATCTACCATCATCGTGGCGCCGACTCCATCTGCGATCTGACGTAAGCGTTTAAAATCAACCAAACGGGGATAAGCGCTATAACCGGCGAGTAGGATTAATGGCTTAATTTCCGCGGCCATTTTAGCGATCTCGTCATAATCCAACAACCCGCTTTCTTTGTTCACACTGTAGGAGTAAGCATCAAACATCTGGGCCGATACATTCTGGCGATAACCATGAGTCAGGTGGCCGCCCGAATAATAATCCATCCCCAACAAACGTTGATTACCCAGCTGTTCCCGGAGTTTATTCCAATCTTCCCTGGTTAGATGGGACGGTTCCGTCTCCCCCAATTTCTCCAAGCCCGGTACCTTCACCCGCGCATTCAGAATCGCCCAATAAGCGACCAAATTGGCGTCGGCCCCGCTGTGCGGTTGCACATATGCATGGTCACAACCAAAAAGCTTACATGCTTGTTCAGCGGCATAAGCTTCAATAATATCGACGTTGTCGCAACCGGCATAAAAACGGTGATAAGGAAATCCTTCGGCATATTTATCGGTCAGCAAATTGCCCATCGAAAGTTGGGTCGCCAAGGAACAATAATTTTCACTGGCAATTAGTTTCAAATTGCTGCGCTGATCCTTAAGTTCATGAACGATGTGCTTGGTAACCAGCGGGGCTATTTTAGCCACTTCGGTAAGATTGGCCAAATAACCTAAAAATCCCGGGTTAATCTGTTCAGGTTTGGTCGTTGCCAAATAATCCTGAATGGCGCGCACGGGCGCGGCTGAATTAGACATCTCCTACTCCTCCTCAAATTTCTTTCCGAAAATAAAAAAACGAGATCTCGCGATCTCTTTTTGGACAAGGAAAATTAAGCTTCCTCTGTCCTTTTGCCTGAGAGATTGAATCTTCGAAATGAAAAGGGTAAATCCCTTTCCTTTCGAAGCTTTCTGCCCCTTCGGCGCCTTTTTACGCATATATGCGTAATGAAGGTCTCTCCAGAGATTCGTCGGGTTATACTCCTTTTACCTGAGAGATTTAACCCACTCCGTGGGTTTTTTGCCCCTTCGGTGTAACGTACAAAGTACGTTAGCTCTCGTATAACCGTCAACCGAGAATAGCTAAATTATAAACTTCTTAAAAAATGTTGTCAACCGCTACTATTGGAAGCAAAGTTACAATCCAGTTAAAAATTGTTCCTTGTTCCCCTATCATCAATTATCCTTTCAATTCTTCTTCCAAAAACCCGATCGTATAGTCTAGCACTTCATTTTCCTGTTCCAAATTGTTGAAGGTATGGTCACCGCCATCGATGGTATGAAGTTTGGCCTTGTCGCCATATACTTCCAGGTATTGCCGGGATGTATCGAAGGGCACCGTTTCATCCCGGTTACCATGCAATATCAATACTTTTTTATCATATTGTGCTGGCTTTTTCCAAAAATCAAATGAATGAATATCCTTGATAAATTCAGTGCCGAGAGCCAAACCCCCGATATCTAAAAATCCTTTTTGGTCTGCTTCGCTGATTTCCGCATTCGACTTTCCTTTAAGCGGAATGTCCCTCATATTGCCGGCCGGAGCCCATAAACATAAGGCTTTAATATCTTCCCGACAATCACCGGCCAGCATGCTTGCTACCACTCCGCCCATACTAAGTCCGACCACAGCGATCCGCTCAAGATTTACAAAATCCAACTGCTTAACAAAAGCCAAAATCGCCTTGGCATCTTCCAATTCTTTCGAGAGTGTCATATCGGCAAAATCCCCGTCGCTTTCCCCGCTTCCTCCAAAATCAAAACGCACACTGGCAATGCCTTTCTTCTCAAGCAGCCTTGAAAGTTTGACGAAGATAAAGTGCGGTTCCATTTTATTGCCGGTAAAACCATGAAAAATCGCTGCCACCGGTATTCTTCCGCTAATGCCGTCCGGGATATGAAGCATTCCTCGCAAAGTTAACCCTCTGCTTGTAATTTCAACTGCTTTTTGCATCAAGACTGCCTCGATTCTTTATATATTTACTTGCCCGCATTTGCTTTATTATACTTTAAAGCGGCGCCGATGAAATCCCGGAATAACGGCTGCGGCCGGTGGGGTCTGGACTTAAACTCCGGATGATACTGAGTAGCCACAAACCAAGGATGGGTTGGTAATTCGATGATCTCAACCAAATGGCGATCGGGCAGAATTCCGGTAATTTTCAGACCGGCTTGCTCGATTTTCGGGAGATATTGATTATTCACTTCATACCGATGACGGTGGCGTTCATAAATTAGCTCTTGTTGATACGCTTTATGGGCCAAAGAGTCCGGCGAATCAATCCGCACCGGATCTAGTCCCAGTCTCATTGTGCCGCCCATATCGGCGATCTCTTTCTGCTCCGGGAGTAGGTCGATAACCGGATAAGGTGTATCCGGGTCAAATTCCGAGGAGTTGGCTTTGGCCATCCCACAGACGTTACGTGAATATTCAATGACTGCGCATTGCATTCCCAGACAAATCCCTAGAAAAGGTATGTTATGCTCCCGGGCCCACTTGATCGCCTCAATCTTTCCCTCAATACCCCGGTTACCGAACCCGCCCGGCACCAAAATACCGTCAACCTTGCCGATGACTTTCTCGGCGCCGTCCCGCTCAATAACTTCCGAATTAACCCATTTAATATTGACTTGGGTATCAAAAACGATCCCGGCGTGCCGTAATGCCTCCGCCACGCTTAAATAAGCATCCGGTAATGATACATATTTACCTACAATTGCAATGGCGACTTTCTCTTTCGGTGATTTGATCTTCGCTACGATCTCCCGCCAAACTTTTAAATCCCGCTCATTGCATTTCAAATGCAAGCGGTTGATCACAATATCATCCAAGCCGGCCTGTTCCAATAAGAGCGGTACTTCATAAATGGTTTTAGCATCCATATTCGGGATGACGGCATTCTTGTCGATATCGCAAAAAAGCGCAATTTTGGCTTTCAGTTCTGCCGAGATCGGTTTCTCGGAACGGCAGACAATTACATCCGGCTGAATACCAATACTGCGCAATTCCTTTACACTATGCTGAGTCGGTTTGGTCTTTAGCTCGGAGGCAGCGCCGATAAACGGCATCAAGGTTACATGGATATACATCACTTCATCGCGTCCGATATCACCTTTAAATTGCCGAATCGCTTCTAAAAACGGTAGACTTTCGATATCGCCGACGGTACCTCCCACCTCTACAATAACCACATCGGCTTGACTTTCCTTGGCTACCCGGTGGATTCTTTCTTTAATTTCATTGGTGACATGGGGGATAACCTGCACTGTGCCGCCCAAGAAGTCCCCTTTGCGTTCTTTGGTAATGATCGACCAATAAATCTTACCGGTGGTAACATTATTGCTTTTACTCAGGTTTTCATCGATAAAACGTTCATAGTGGCCCAAATCGAGATCGGTCTCGGCTCCATCATCCGTGACGAATACCTCGCCATGTTGATAAGGGCTCATGGTACCCGGATCAACATTAATATAAGGATCAAGTTTTAATATGGAAACGCCCACTCCTCTGCTCTTTAAAAGACATCCCAAAGAAGCGGCGGTAATTCCTTTTCCCAGTGAAGAGACAACCCCTCCGGTAATAAAGATAAATTTGGTCATCATACAAGTCCTCCTTGCCGAAACGGCATCTTGTTTATTCATCATATTTCTGATAGATCAATTCAAAACCTTTATCGATCATATAAATCACCACGGCGCCATATATCAACAATAACGGAAATACCAGCAGGATACTGAACAAAAACAACACACTCAATATCAGACTCATCCAGAGCGATAAACCGAAATTATCCAACACCAATAAAAACGATTTTTTTACTACTTTCTTAAAGGTATTATCGAGTTGAATCAAAGGATGAAAATAAAAAAAGCAAAGGGAAACCAGTAATAAAATATAGGTTGATAAAGTCCCGGCAATCGTTAGTAACAGATTGGAATTCCTGACGGCAATTAACATATTCAATAAAAGGATTACGAGCGCACCGGAAAATAGCCAGTGAATCCCGGCTGAACACCAGTAATGTTTCTTAAAAAGTTGGACAAACAATCCAAAGCTGGGATAATCGGTTTTGCGGGCTTGATACAGGCTATACCAGGCAGTTGTTAACGGCCCGGTGAATAAACCGTTCCAAAAAGCGATAATCAGCATCCCGGTTCCAAAAAACATAAACCGGTCATTATTGACTCCCAAACCATGGGTTGTTGCCATCCCACCCCAAAAGCCGTATAACATAAATAAAATCGGTAAGAAACCAAGACACCAGGTGCTGCTAATCAGGATCGAAAGTCCCATGGAGCTGTATACTTCGCTAAAACTTTTCTTTACGACTGTACCCAAAGTTGGGAAAAACGGTAGTTTTTTCATGACAACACCCTCTGTTTCTTTACATTTTCTCCGGTGCTGAAACACCAAGCAGTATAAGCCCACGTTGCAATACATAACTTAACCCTTTGGCGAATGCCAATCTGGCTTTAGTTTGGGCTAAATCATCACTAATGAAACGTCGCCGATTGTAATAAGAATGAAACATGGTGGCAAGCTCCAACAGATACCCGGTTAAGCGGTGCGGCTCTCTTTTGAGCGCAGCTTCGCTCAGCATATCCGGAAAATGAGCCATCTTTTCCAGTAGGATTTTCTCCTCATCGTCCCAATATTGAAGCAAATCGGGGCTATATTCCAGAGCCAACTGTTCCGGGGTAGCCTGACGAAAGATACTGCATATTCTGGCCAACGCATATTGCACATAAAACACGGGATTATCATTACTTTGCGACTTGGCCAGTCCCATATCGAAATCCAGGTGACTATCCGGACTCCGCATCAGGAAATACCAGCGAGCCGCATCGTTACCGACTTCTTCCAACAAATCGGCCATGGTAATAAACTCACCGCGACGCTTCGACATTTTAAAGGGTTGCCCATCTTTTAGCAGGTTGATTTGTTGGGCTATCAGCACTTCGAAATGAGCGGGATCAAATCCCAGAGCGACCATTGCGGCTTTCATCCGCTGAATATATCCATGATGGTCCGGGCCCCAAATATCGATTACCAGATTGAATCCACGGTTGAATTTATTGACATGATAAGCGATGTCCGAAGTAAAATAAGTGGTCCTGCCATCGGCGGTATTAAGCACCCGATCTTTATCATCGCCAAAATCGGTGGTACGGAGCCACCGGGCGCCATCCTGACTGAAAGTCAGCTTCTTCTCTTCCAGCTCTTCCATGACCTTTGCAACCAATCCCTGCTCATGAAGACTGCGTTCACTAAACCAACAGTCGTAATTTACACCGTAATTTACCAAATCGGCTTTTTGGGAAACCAGAATCCGAGTATAGCCAAGATCACGGAAAGTCTTGATCCGTTCCTCCTCTGAGAGTTTGAGGTACTCGGCACCCTTCTCGTTGATAAATTCCCGGGCCATATCGTAGATATATTCGCCTTGATAACCATCTTCGGGAAATTCAACCTTCTGCCCAAGCAATTCCCGGTAGCGAGCATCTAACGAACGTCCCAAAGTGTATACCTGAACGCCGTAATCATTAACATAATACTCACGCCAGACTTTGGCCCCGCAAGCTGCCATTAAATTACCCAATGTATCTCCCAGGGCAGCAGCCCGGGCATTAACCACATTCATCGGGCCTACCGGATTAGCGCTCACAAATTCGATCTGTACGTTGACTCCATCCAGATCGGAGCTATCGCCGTAATTGGTTTTCTCCTTAATAATCGTCGTTAAAACCTCATATAACCAATTATCATTGAGATAGAAATTGATAAACCCGGGACCGGCAACTTCGGTCTTGGCGATATAAGCGCTTTCGGACATGTTGGTGATTATAAGCTGCGCAGTATCGCGCGGCGACATCTTCACGATTTTTGCCAAAATCAAAGCGATATTGGAAGCGAAATTGCCGTGACTTTTATCTTTGGGAACTTCCAAGTTAATCTCGGGAAGATCCGCAACGGAAATTTTTCCGGCATCCCGCGCCCGTAATACGGCCTCCGTCAAAACCTGTCGCAAACTTTCTTTCACTCTTCGGGTGATAATCTTTTCCAAAACTCTAACTCCTTCATCGAATTATTAAAGCCTAGATTCAAAAAAGCTATTCATGAAGAAAGGTCACCGCAGTGACCTTTCATTAAGAAGCCTTACTCTCGTTTTTTGTTGATGAGGATGGGGTATTGTCCGATTTCTTCTCGGCGGTTGCAGCGGCTGTTGAAGCAGCCGGGCTTGATTTTTCCGGAGCGGGGTTACTCTTACTGTCACTGGACTTATAGTCGCTAGACTTATAGTCAGTGGTATAGAAGCCAGAACCCTTAAAAATGACATTATTATTCCGACTAATCAACCGTCGAATCTTTGACCCGCATTTTGGGCATTCCGACAATTGAGTGTTGATACTGTGAAATTGTTCAAATACGCCACATTTGGGGCATTGATATTCATACGTCGGCATGGCTTCACCTCCTTGACTTATTAACTTATGATCAATCGTTCGTTCAAATAATATTCAATCCATGAAAAGTAAATTAAAAGGGGTACGCCCCCATATTTATTTAAGCAATTGCCATACTTTTCAAACTATTATCCGCTAAAAACGAACTCAAACAAGATTATCTTACGGGAAAGAAGCGTAAATGTCAAGTAAAGGTATATAATTGTCCTTCAAAAGTTTGTCCTCTTAGCAAACGTTTAGGGACAATCAAACTCAAGTCACCCAATTATTAGGGCCGGCCAGATGGCAGAAGAGCCATAGCCCAAGCAAGATCAGGATCAACCAGGATAGTACCCGCGATACGATTTTGAGCTTGTCTTTAACCAGTAAATGGATGCCAAAAAGGATAATCAACGTTGGCCAGTAATGATTGGCTAAATCAAGGTATGTATTGGCAAAATTGTCCGGCAATAGATTACTGTTTTTCAGTAATAATAAAACTCCAAAAAGAATCAGCATAATGGATAGAGCAATTTTATTCATATCGTAAACTCCTCTCTATCGATTCGATAAATCATCACCGTCGGTCCCCCGTAAACAAATAAGATAATTTGCGGCTGGAGTAAGGGTTTTGTCCACGGCGTTTCTTCAACCATTTGGGGATTGAAATCAAATTCTGCAAATAATACCCGCCGCTGAATATCACGGATCACCAATTCATTCATATCCGGAATATATTGTGCGCGCCGGCCGGCATTTTGCCAGAACTTGTATCCTTCGCGGTGCAGTTCCGGATCGGCTTTGCCCGCCCACTCCGGAAATTCCACCATCCGCTCGCAGCTCAGCAGGTCATATTTTAACAGATTCCGCAAAATCAAACCATCACGCCCTGGTGATTGATAAAACTTCAATAGATACCCATAAAGGTCTTTCACCTTATGGGAGACTTGGTCGTAACCTTGTTTTTTCCACCAGAAGGCAAATTGCTCAAAGAAATCAAAGGGTGAAGTATATTGAGCCAACAAATAGGCAAAAGTCGCTTTAAAGTGACCCGAATTATAATAACGTTCCAACAAATCCTCGATGACTTTGAGTTTTAAAAGCTCCTCAAAGGATATCCAGTGGTTGGTCATAACTTCATAAGGAGGTTCCTCACTGAAAATATATCCATATTCAGCAGCTTTATTACGTAAACCGGAACCATGCAAAAGTTTTAGAAATCCCAATTGGAGCCGGTCCGGTTTTAACAGTAGATTATCGTTAAAACTCTTGGCAAAGGTACGGTAATCCTCCTCCGGCAACCCGGCAATAAGATCCAGATGCACAAACACTTTGCTAACTTTTAGCAGTCGTAAAACCCTTTCACCTAAACGGCCGATGTCCATCCGCCGTTCAATCAAGGCCAGCGTTTCCGGATGAGTGCTTTGCACCCCGATTTCGAATTGGAATAAACCCAGCGGCGCCTGGGCCAATATTTCAAGCGACTCCTCATCCAAAAGGTCGCCTACGATTTCAAAGTGAAAATTGGTCTGCCCGGGGTGAGCCAGTAAGAAACGCCAGATCTCTTTGGCCCAGGCCGGATTGCAATTAAAAGAACGATCAACGAATTTAACTTGAGCGATCCCGCTCTCAATAAACTTTAATAAATCCGCTTTAACCCGTTCCAGCGGGAAAAACCGTACTCCCCGTTCATTGGCGGAAAGACAATATTGACAAGAATAAGGACAACCCCGGGAGGTTTCGTAGTAAACCAATTTTTGGCGAAAAGGGGCCAGATCTTCAGGATACGGAAAAGGAATAATACATAGGTCGGAAATATCCGGCCGCACTGAATTCTCGACGACCTGTTCGCCCTCCCGATAAACCAACCCCAAAATCCCGGACCAATCTTGCGTAAAAGATCCCGTCAGCTCCGCCAACCATTCTTTAAAAGTAAGCTCTCCCTCACCCGTGATGATGAAATCAACCGCCGGATTGGCCGCCATAATCTGGCAGGGATTAGCGGAAACCTCGCTTCCGCCCAAAACAATGATTAACTTGGGCGATAGGGTCTTTAACCATTTGCAGAGGATCAAGGTCTGTTTAATATTCCAAATGTTACAGGAAAAACCCACTACATCGGGATATTCTAAATAAATTTCTCCATTAATCCAGGCCAATTCCTGATTTATGTTGAATTCTTTAAAAGTTAAATCAGGATAGTCCTCATGGCAAAACTGGTACAAATACCACAGTGCCAGCGAAGTATGAACATATTTAGCATTGAGAGTCGTTAGTAAAATCTTCATTATTGGTTATTATTTACCGTTACCTATCAAATTCCTGCATTAATTTTTAGATCGTAATTATTTACCTTTTCGTAAATTATCGGCGACAGGGTTTAGGGGTTCATTGTCGAACTGTCAACGATTAGCTAAATCGATTGAGGGTGTACCGATTGTTTATTGATTGTCATATGCACGCCTTTGCCGATAAAATTGCCGACAAAGCTGTTACCCAACTGATTAATTACTATAAAATGCCTACCCAATATGGCGGCCGTTTGGATGATGTGATGACAGCCGCCGCTGCGGCCGGATTGGACGGACTGGTATTGTTGGTGGCCGCCACCAAACCGGAGCAGGTG
>WSSedL1CaDRAFT_10001120_pt1 | contig 16607 bp, 10 predicted proteins | sample WetSurSL1Cattail_FD_9464 | JGI IMG/M metagenome (IMG submission 9464)
AAACAAGCTATACCTTTATTTAGCTGGTGGATACAGAAAGATTGAAGCCTTTAGCTCTCAAAAGTCTCCCAATATTACCTATTTTGTTTTTGTGGTGGACAACTACAGGGGACATAAAATGTTATGTGGTATGATCATTGATTCGCGAAGCTTTGTTCATCAGGTACTTGCACCAAAAATTCAGGCAATTGTTGAAGAACGTTTCATTATTAGCGTAATGAATGGCAATAAGAACCAGATGGTATATGCATCCGAACCTGGAGAAATACATAACTTATCTCGCATTAAGCAATTATGGCTTTTACCAAACTTCAATTTGGGAATCGTTTACAAGGGTAAAACCATTGAACAATTGGTACATGATCGTACATACCTGAATTTCACACTTATTATTTTGCTCGATATTTTATTTATGATTGGAACATGGTTTGTTTTTCGGAGTATCAAAACTGAAATTCAGCTATCGCAAATCAGAGCTGACTTTATTTCAAATGTATCTCACGAAATTCGTACGCCACTGGCTTTAATTTCCGTATATATCGAAACAATATTGTTGGGAAGGGTGAAACAGGAAAAGCTAAAGGAATACCATCAGATCATATACCAGGAAACAGGACGATTAACTGGCATTGTAAATAAAATTTTGAATTTTTCGCGTATCGAAGAGAAGAAATACAAATATAAATTTGGAAATTTGAACCTGAACGATATTGTAACAAATGTTCTTCAAAGATTTGATTATCATTTAAAAACCCATGGCTTTACGGTAAATTTAGAACAGGATAATACTTTACCGGAAATTTTAGGAGACCATGAGGCTCTTAATGAGGTTGTGATTAATTTACTTGACAATGCTATTAAATATAGTCTGAATGAAAAATCGATCAGTATTGTAACTGGGAAAGATAAAAATATGGTATATCTGGAGATAGCGGACTTGGGTATAGGTATCCCGGAAGAACAACAAAAATATATATTTGATAAGTTTTTCAGGGTTACCGAAGGTGAAGTGCAAAATGTGAGCGGATCCGGTTTGGGATTGGCCATTGTAAAGAATATCATGGAGGCTCACAATGGAAAAATATTGCTTTCCAGTTCTTTGGGGAAAGGAAGTACTTTTAGGTTAACTTTTCCTATTAAAGATAGTTAGGCTAAAAGACTTTAGTCTGTATGAGATTCGGACTATGAAATAAAATTGGCGTAAATTTAACATATTAATAAAAACACAATATGTCCAAAATACTGATCGTAGAGGATGAGTATCAAATGGCCCAGGCATTAAAGGATAACTTCGAAATCGAAGGTTATGAGGTATCGGTGGCACACGATGGCGAAGCCGGATTAAATCAAATTCTTTTGGGAATTTACGATTTGATTATCCTGGATGTTATGCTTCCAAAGATTTCAGGTTTTGACGTTTGTAAAACTATCCGGCAAAAAGGTATTGAAACACCTGTAATCATGCTAACTGCAAGGGGGGAAGAATATGATAAAGTACGTGGATTGGATTTTGGTGCTGACGATTATGTTACCAAACCATTTAGCCTGATAGAGCTGTTAGCAAGGGTTAAAGCAGTACTTCGTCGAGGTATTACGCCGAAAAAAGATGAAATTTTAAATTCACCTATATATATTGGTAAACTAATGATTGATTTTAACAATTATACAAGTTCGATCGATCATGTTTCAGTCAAGATGTCGCATACTGAATTTGAAATCCTTAAATATTTATATGTTCATAAAAATGAAACAGTTAAACGTGACGATATGATGAAAAATGTATACGGAATGGAAGGTGATATTACCAGTCGTACCATTGATAATTTTATCGTTCGGCTTCGTCAAAAAATAGAAGATGATGCAGCTAACCCCAAAATTATTCTTACTGTCCATGGACTTGGTTATAAGTTAGTATTGAATACCTGATAACATATAGTGTTTGGTCTTTTTGTTTAAATGATAGTTTTAAGTTCGTTTTTTTTATATTTTTAATTTTTGATATCTGAGAACTTGTGAGTAGATATTTCATTTTTCGAATAGCCTGTATATTTCATTTATTATGTCTGTTACATATAGCAGATGCCCAGGAAGACAAAAGCTTTTTATTACGGCTGGAGGGATCATGGAAGTTTTCTATTGGTGACAGCAGTAGTAAATGGTTTAATCCGGAATTTGACGATACCAGGTGGGAGTCAATCAAAGTTCCTTCTGCATGGGAAGATCAGGGTTTTTATGGGTATGATGGGTATGCATGGTATCGTACTTCCTTTATGGCTACCAAAGAAATGAAAAATAAAGAAATTTTTCTGTCACTCGGTTACATTAACGATGTTGATCAGGTATTTGTGAATGGCCGGTTAATTGGATACTCAGGCACGTTTCCTCCTGATTATTCGCCGGGAACTGAAGCTCGCAGGAAATATCCCATTCCTTTGGAATTACTGAATCTTCAAACGAAAAATGTGATAGCTGTCAGGGTATACAACCATCAGATGGCAGGAGGAATTATTTCAGGTGACATTGGTATTTGTTCATTCTATACCATTAAACCCGACATTTCATTTTTAGGAATGTGGCTATTTAAAACCGGAGATAACAAAGCTTGGAAAAACTTGGAATTCAAAGATAAACTTTGGAAAAAAATTGTGGTTCCCGGAAGTTGGAAAAATCAGGGATTCAAGGACTACGATGGAGTTGCATGGTACCGGAAACATTTTGCTGTTTCGGACGAGTTTTTAAACCAGAAACTGGTATTGGTTATTGGGAAAATAGATAATTGTGATGAGGTATATGTTAATGGAAAATTGGTGGGTACTACTGGTAAAATTCCCAATGGACAGGATTCCAATCAACATACGGAAGAAAACTTTAAAAAAATCAGGGCTTATAACCTCCCTGATAACATTCTTACACCTAATAAGGATAATGTTATAACCATCAGGGTTTATGATACTAAACAACGGGGAGGAATTGTTGAAGGGCCTGTCGGCATTGTCAAGCTTACAAATTTTACCCGTTATTTCAATGAACCTATTGAGAGTATTGGAAATTAGTAGAAAGTATAGAGTAAAAGGTAGAAAATATAAAGAGGAAAGTATCCTTCTACCTTCTACCATCTTTCTGCACGTGTCTTATAATAAGTTAATAATAAATTATTTAAATAATATTTTTTTTAAATAATAAGATTAAATTTGTTTCGATTAACTAATTAAAAAAGCTTTGAATTCAAAGCCTCAGAATACTGAATACAACTTGGCGCTTCTGCTTAAAGAAGGCAATACAGAGGCCTTTAAAATTATATTTAACCAATATAAGTCAAAATTGTATTTTTTTACCTTGGCATATTTACATTCACCAGCTGAAGTGGATGAGATTATTCAGGACGTTTTTCTTTCACTATGGGAACATCGGCAATCACTTAATGAGACACTATCCATTAAAAGCTACCTGTATAAAATCACGGTTAATCATATTTTAAATCATTTAAAACACGAGGCTGTTAAACAGAAATTCATTAATTATGCCTTAAAAAATCAATCGGAAGTTGATGATCAATCACAGGAAAGTATTGATTTTGATGATTTGAAAGTGATGATTGAAAGCATCATTGAACGTTTACCTGCACAACAGCAAAAAATATTTAAAATGAGTCGGTGGGAAGGCCTGTCACATGATGAAATTGCAACACAGTTAGGAATTTCTGTTCGATCTGTTGAAAACCAGGTATATAGAGCCTTAAAATTTATTAAAGCAAATCTAAAAGAAGAATATTTGACGATTTAAATCTCAAGACCTATCTCTGCTCAGGGTCCGACTCCTTATGAAACGTCGCTTGCATATAGTGTTAACCGTTAAGTTAAAGCGAAACATCCTGTCAATAAGCAATCTAATCATTTTTTTCAAAAAAACTATTATAAGAATGAGTACTTAACATTGGTTAGTTGTATTAATTATCGTAAAGGTTTTGTTTGTCTTATTCATTTTTCACAATGGGATATTTAGAAATAAAGGAATTATTGGTGAAGTTTCGAAACCGGAAAATTAGCGAGGAAGAACTTCAGAAATTATGGGATTTACTCTCGGATGAACATAAAGAAAAGATAGCCGAAGCTGTTCTAATAGAGGATTTGAACGATTTTAAGGTGGATGAATCTGATATGGGACAAGTCAATTTTGAAGGAATGCTCAAAAATATTGAGGCTAAGATTGGATTTGAGAAACAAAAGGAATTTTCAATACCAACTGGCTATAAACAAAAAAGCATTTCTTGGATCCTGCGGGTGGCAGCAATTTTTTTATTATTTTTTGTATGCGGAGGTATACTGTCCTATTTTATTTTTCATCGACCTCAAATTGTTGACAATACTTATAGTGAAATAAAAGCCCCTTTGGGTGGGAAATCGGAAGTGACCTTACCTGACGGATCACATGTTTGGTTAAATGCTGGCAGCAAAATCCGGTATCAGAACCAGTTTAACAAAGGTAACCGGAATATTGTACTTGAAGGCGAAGCATATTTTAAAGTTGCAAAGAACAAACATATACCTTTTATTGTTAAAACAGGTGATTTAAGCATTGTTGCTGTTGGTACTGAATTTAATGTTAAAGCATATAACGATGAAGGGATCATTGAAACAACTTTGGTTGAGGGAGCGGTTACTATTCATAACAATCATCAGTTAAAAAATAAACCTTTACAACAGGTTTTTCTAGAACCAAAGCAAAAGGCTGTATATGTTAGAGATCAACAAAATTTGCGGGTTGAAGACATGAATACCATTAAAAAATCCAATCCTGAAATAGTAAAACCGGAAAAAGGCCTTGTATACGTTGCTGTTAGGATTGATCCGATACCCATCATCTCATGGAAAGACAACAGGCTTATTTTTAAGGGAGAGGAGATGAGTAATCTGGCTGTTATGTTGGATCGTAAATACAATGTGTCTATTTCCTTTGATGCGGAAAATATTAAACGATATCGTTTTTCCGGAACATTGGAAGACGAAACCTTAACTCAAGTTTTGGATGTGATTAAACTCACTGCACCAATTGATTATGAACTCAATGGTAAAGAAGTAAAAATATTTGAAAACACGCAGATGTCACAGAAATTTAGTAATCACCTGAAAAAGAAATAATTATATAACTATTGCTAAACCCTAAACACTTAATGCCTATGATGAAATGAACAAAAAGTAAAAAAAGGGAAATAGAAATTGCATCTATTCCCCCAATTAAAACATTATCAAACATCAGCAATGCAGATCGTTTTAGCGGACTTAATGCATTGTAATGTCTAACAACATTAAAACTATTCAAATCTATGAAAAATTCTTCATTTTTTAAGGTTTTCTTGGTCAAAAGAAAACTAACCAAACCATTACTAATTATGAAACTCACTATCTTACTCTCTATTGTTTTATCATTAAATCTGAACGCATCTGTTTATTCACAGAAGTCCAGGTTTACGTTAGATCTGAATGGGAAGACTGTACGGGAAGTTTTTCAGGTGCTGGAACAACAAAGTAAATTCAGGTTCTTTTATAACGATGAATTTAGTTATATAGATAAAGTCGTTAACATGAGTATAAAGGATCAAAATGTTGAACAGATACTTGCAAAACTTTTTGAGTCTTCTGATATTACCTACCGGATACTCGATAACAATCTGGTGGTATTAACCCTAAAACAAAACCTCCAACAAGTTAATATTAAGGGGGTTGTAACGGATGCCGCCAATAATGAACCTTTGGTTGGTGTTAGTATTGTAGTTAAAGGTACTACGCAAGGCACGGTTACTGATGCCTCTGGAAAATACGCTATTGATATTCCAAGCCAAAATGCCACATTGATATTTTCGTACATTGGATATCAAAAACAAGAAATCGCTGTTGGTACCAATGTTACCATCAATGTTAGCCTGGCGGCTGAAACTCAAAATCTTGATGAAGTTGTGGTTGTAGGTTATGGCACATTGAAGAAAACGTCTGTGACCGGAGCTATTTCTCCAATTTCCTCAAAAGAAATTACGCAATTATCGGTTGCAACTGTTCAATCAGCCCTTCAGGGAAAAGCAGCCGGGGTTTCCGTTGTTAACAATGGTACTCCCGGAACAGCTCCTATCGTTCGTATCAGGGGTAATGGCTCCATCAGTTTTGCAGCTGATCCTCTATATGTAGTGGATGGTTTTCCTACAAGCGATATTACAAGTTTTGACAGCAAGGATATTGAATCTGTAGAAGTTCTGAAGGATGCAAGTTCAGCTTCAATTTATGGTTCACGCGCTGCCAATGGTGTAGTGCTAATAACTACCAAGAAGGGTAAAAAAGATGGCAAAGTACACATCAATCTTGATGCTTATTCCGGAAGCCAAAGCATTACAAAAAAGCTTAAGCTTTTAAATACTGCACAATATATTGATTATGCAAATGCATTAAACGGTAATGCCGGGTTAAGTACACCTCCACGTATGGTTGATGGAATGGATCAGCCAATTTATGCCGGTTCTACCCAAACATACAGGCAAACTAATACCGATTGGCAGGATGCCCTATTTCAAAAAGCAAAGATTTCCCAAACCAACCTGGCATTTACATCAAGTTCTGATAAATCAGTGTTCTATGGTTCTGGTGGGTACTTTAAACAGGATGGTGTTATGGTGGGTACCTCGTATGAGCGGGGAAATTTCCGTTTTAATTCCGAACATGCTTTGAGCAAACGTATTACAGTTGGACAAACGGTCTATTATTCTTATGGCAATAAAAGTAATGAAAAACAAACTCAGGGTCGGCCAAACGTAATGCATGCTCTTCGTTCGTTGCCTTATTTGCCTGTTAATACTCCTGAAGGTTCTTTTGTTGATGGGAATACAACTACTCCAATAGCAGGTGGCTACAGAGCTTCTAACAGTTCCATTGATGGTTCTGACGCTGATAACCCAATTAAGGTACAGAAGCTTTTCCAGTCTACAACTTCAACATCCAAATTATTCGGAACATTGTACGTGGAACTTAAGTTGACGGATTTCCTTAAATTTCGAACTACAGCAGGATTGGATTATGTGAATATCCAAAACAAAATAGACAATCCTATTTACTATGATGGTTTTAATGCGAATTCCCTTGCATCTATTTCTAGGGAACGATTTGAAAACGTAACCAAATTATTTTCAAATCAGTTAACATTAGAAAAAAAATGGACCAATCATGACCTCAATGTGGTAGTGGTGCAAGAACAACAACCTTATAGCTCCAACCATATGTATACTTTTGGAAATCTATCTACCAACAGTTATACCGAAATGAGTGGTTTAACTAATATTACTGCCAATGGGGACAAACAACAAAATTTATTACTTTCCTACCTTGGCCGTATTAACTATACGTTTATGAACAGGTATATTCTTAATGCTGCATTACGTTATGATGGTTCGTCCAAATTTGCTGCAGGTAAGAAATGGGGTACTTTTCCATCGGTTTCTGTTGCATGGCGTGTTAACGAAGAATCGTTCCTGAAAGATGTGAAAGAGCTCTCCGAATTGAAAATCAGGGCTGGTTATGGAATAGTAGGTTTCAATGGCATAGGGAATTATGACTATAAGGCGATAATTCAAAACCAAACTCAATATGTATTTAATAACGCAACTGCAGACGGCGCCTATTTCAGCTCTCTTGATAACAAAAATCTAACCTGGGAAACATCAAAAATGACCAATATTGGATTCGACCTGGGATTATTTGGCAATAAGATAACGCTTTCCGCTGAATACTTTAATAAGCTCACCAGCGATTTAATACTGGCTACTCCATATGATCGTACCATCGGATATTATTCGTCTTATATTGCCAATATCGGTGAGATGAAAAACTACGGAACTGAGTTTGAATTAAGTTATCAGATTAATGCCGGAGATTTAAAATCCACGCTCTCGGGCAATTTGTCATTCATTCACAATAAAGTGACTAAACTTACAAATCCGGGAGCAACAATCGATGCTGGTTATAACCAGGATTATGGTGCTTATAATTTTACCAGAACAATTGTAGGGCAAACGGTTCAATCGTTTTATGGATGGAAAGTGGATGGTATTTTTCAGGATCAAAACGATATAGCTACTCATGCAACACAAAATACCAATCCTGATCCTAGTAAAAACGATCCTACTAAAAATACTGCTCCTGGTGACATCCGGTTTAAGGATATCAATGGTGACGGCGTAATTGATGGAAATGATCGTGTATATTTGGGAAGTTATATGCCCAAGTTTACATATGGGTTTAATTATACCGCTACATTCAAAAATTTTGATTTATCGGCTTTCTTTCAGGGAGTTTATGGTAACAAAATTTATAATGGTACAAGGGTTGTTACGGAAGGTATGTTGAGACTTTTCAACGCAGGAACCAGGGTTATGGATGCTTGGACTCCCACAAATACAAATACTGATATTCCCAGGGCTGTCAGTGGAGATCCTAATCAGAATGCTCGTACCTCGAACCGGTTTATCGAAAGTGGTTCATATTTCAGGTTGAAGGTATTATCTATTGGATATAATGTTCCCCAGAAAGTGCTTACTTCCCTTACCAAAGGCAACGTAGCCGGTTTACGAATTTATGTTTCAGGCCAGAACCTGTTTACCATTACCAAATATAAGGGTTATGATCCGGAAGTTGGATCGCTTATTCCTATTTCGAATGGGGCTCCCGGTAATGCTGGTTTGTTAACCAATGGTATTGATTACGGTTTTATGCCGGCTGCAAGAACCATCCTTGGTGGAATCCAATTAAGTTTTTAACGATAAACGATGAAAAATTATGAAAAACATATATAAAATAATTTTTTTACTGGTCCTTGGCGCCATGGCTGCCTGCGACTATGATTTAGACAAGGTAAATCCCAATGGTATAATTGTGGAAAATTACTATAAAACAGAAGCAGATCTCAATCAGGCTTTGACTTCAGCATATTCAACTTTGCAATCTGTTCAATTAACTGCCAGAGAATGGTTTTTTGTACACGATTTAAGAAGTGATGACATGGCTACCGGTGGTGGTCAGTTGGAAGTTCCCAGGGCACAGTTGCTAATCGGCTCTAATGACCCAGCGAATTCAGTTGCTGAAGCTTTTTATAATGGCTGGTTTGGCGAAATAAAAGAGGCCAATGTAGTAATCGATAAATCGAAGAATATAACCGGCGATAATGTTGCGCGAATGGTGGGAGAAGCTAAAGTACTACGTGCTTGGGCTTATTATGAATTGGTTTGTGAATTTGGAGGTGTCCCATTATATGAGAACTATGTGACCACCGTAAATGGTGCTAAACCGAGGGCAACTGTGGAAGAAGTGTATACAAGTATCATTAATAACCTTACGGATGCCATTGCCGTATTACCTCTCAGTTATTCAGGAGCAGATCTTGGACGTATAACTAAAGGCGCAGCTGAGGCTATGTTGGCAAGAGTTTACATGCAGCATAATGAGTATGCTAAAGCTAAAACGCAGCTTCAGGACATTATTGGTTCAGGTGTTTATTCCCTGACAGATAATTATAACGATAATTACATGGAAGAAACCGAATACAATAAAGAATCTGTTTTGGAAGTTGGGTTTAAGGATAATGGCGGTTCCAATTTTAACTGGGGCGGCGGTGATACTAATGGTGATGGTCTCAACGGAGAAACTACCATTCATAACCAGGAAATTAACCCGCTTACCTGGGGTAACCTGATTCCTTCGCCTACTTTGCTTGCAGAATTTGAATCGACAGATGTAGCAGGTAATACTAAAACTGATCCACGCTTTCATTACAGTTTTTATAAAGCTGGAGATACCATTGTTTCAGGTGTTTTAAAAGAATCAGATTTTAATATTGCTTCATCCGTGCTAAGGGGTGCTCCGGCTCAAAAAATAGGTTGGAGAAAACATACCCTTCTTTATAAACTTAATAAATCATACTACCCGAGTGGAAACAACGAACGCGTAATTCATTATTCAGAAGTTCTATTAATGATGGCTGAATGCCAGAATGAAACTAATGATGCAGAAGCTACTGTTCTTGCAACGCTCAATCAGGTTCGTAACAGGGCGAGTGTAAAAATGCCGTTTTACCCTACAGCTAATTACCCTACAACAACTAAGGATCAAAGATTTGTGGCTATTGTACATGAAAAACGTGTGGAACTGGCTGGGGAAGAAATTCGCAACAGGGACATTCTGCGCTGGAGAGCGCAAGGTAAAATACCAACAATTATACCTGAACCCATCAGTTATTTTGTTAAAAATAAGTACGAATTATTGCCGATCCCCCAGAATTCAGTTGACAGAAATCCTAATATTGGACAAACCAATCAGAATCCCGGATATTAGTATTTGCAGGAATTTAGAACTTTATTTATTGAAATTTAGCTCGCAAGAGCATAGTGTGTAGTAGTAGTAGTTTTAAGAAGCTGTCTCTCAGGGACAGCTTCTTTTTTTCGTGTGCGCCGTGTGTCGAAACGGGAAATAATCCCGTTTCTCCTATCCGATTTGGTGTTGTCGTTTGTGGCAACATTAAAGTTTTGTTCGCCTTCTTTTTTTGCATATATTCGTTTAAACCAATCAAAGCATCAATGGAAAAAATATTAATCATATTATTGGTATTTTGCCTTAAAGCTAATGCGCAAAATAATGCACCTGTTCAGCTTCCCGTATACCCTTCATTCACTCAAATGGCATCAGTATTTTTTCAGCACTACACTTTACCGGAAGTTTATCCAAAAGAATATTATTTTGCAAAAGAACCCAATGGCTGGCATATATTATTGGTTGATCGAAACAATAAGTTTGGTGACAGACAGGTAATTGAAGATTATTTGTTTTGGGACCGTTCGAAAAAAAGCTATTTGTCTTTAACCTTACCCAAAAATGATCCATCAGAAGTTGCTAATATTCCGGTTGCCTATGATACCTGGGAAAATAAATACTTTAGTTCTATTTCGCCTTATTATGGATATGTGGGTTGGGATGCCGATGTAATCAAAGATTACGGATCGTTGCAAAATTTATCCGATACGTTACTCAATGCGCTCGCCCGGGCATATTCAAGTTATGCTGAAAATTTATTATCAAATAATACCGGTTTATCAGATACTAAAGTTAGATTTAATTTAACTGTCAGTTTAAACTCGTTAAATCAGGAACAGTTGGAAACATATAGAAAATACGAACACTTGAGCATTGAAACCTATAAAAAGCTTTGGAAATTAAACCCAAAATTTGAAAATTTTGTTGGTGAAGGTTATTTGGTATATTCCAATGAAATCATGAACGCCTTTTTAACTCTCCGGTATTTTCAAAATGAGGTTGAAGCACATAAAGAACTTAACCAGACAATATACGATCCTTTTTTTATTGCGATGGCTAAAAACTATCTTGCTTCATGTGACTCAAACGCTATTATTTTTACCAATGGTGACAGTGATACTTATCCGTTACTTTATATTCAGGAAAAAGAAGGATTCCGGACAGATGTGCTGGTAATTAATGTAAGTTTATTAGGCTCTGGTAGATATATGAATCATCTATTTTGTAAAATTGGGCAGTCTGATCCATTATCAGTATACCTCGACAAAAATTTATATATTAACAATGCCAGGCAATATGTTATAATCAACAAAAGTAAGGGAGATGAGGAGCCAATTGATGTAAAAGATATGTTGATTCAAATAAACTCAGCTGACACCTCAAAAAAATATAAATTAAACAATGAATATGTTGATTACATAAAAACTACACATTTAAGAGTTAATGTGGATAAAAGCAATGCTATAAGCCACAAAATAGTTGGTTCAGATGAATCGGATTATATACAACCGCAGATGGAGTGGATGCTCAACAGAAGCTCTGCTTTCTTTCAAAACGATTTAGCAATACTTGACATATTTTCAAGTTCAAACTTTCAGCGACCTATTTATTTTGCGATTACTGTTGCTGATGATAGTTACCTAGGATTGGAACAATACTTTCAACTGGAAGGTCTTGCCTATAAGTTAGTCCCCATAAAATATGCAATCAAAAATAATGAAATAGGAGGAATCAATACAGCACGTTTGTTTAATAAACTAAAAAATAAATTTTATTACGCAGATTTGAACAATGATATTGTGGCTTTATCGGAGAATCATAAACGGCTTATCTGTAATTACAGAGCGCAATTTGGAAGGTTAGCCACAGTACTGATAAATGAAAATAAACCCGATAGTGCGGAAAATATTTTGGATTTATGTCTCCAGAAATTTCCATATACAAAAGCTCCATTAGATTATTCAAGTATTTCGCATGCAGAATGTTATTATAAATTAAAAAAGGATAGCATTGCCAATCTTTTAGTTTCACTAATATTTAATAAGTATTCGAAAGACATGGATGCATATTTGAAATTAAATTCTCAAAATAAAGAAGAAGAATATAATAAAAACCTGGCTTTATATATATTGAATAAATTATCGACACTAACTGAAATGTATAATCAAGGTAAGTTTGGAGAAACTATCAGAATGAGATATGAAAATTATCGTAAAATATTAAACCCGGAACCTATCTTTTAATAGGAGAATTCATCATTTCCTTCTAAAATCTAAAATCGTTAATCCTTGTTCGTAAATCGTTTTTGGTCTCAGAACAAGGTTTAACGATCTGATAATAATGGTCTTAAATTGTATTTGCGTTTAACTACGCTAATTTTTTGACTTCCACTAAGTATTTATACCTACCTAAAAGTAGTATCGAAAAATACCGCTTTAATGGTATTGAATCTTAACAGTAATCAGTGCAACTTTGAATATCGGATTTTTTAATGCTTTATTCTTAATATAAACATTTTTAAACGGTCGTGTGTTTACCAAAACTCAGACAAACCTTGATAACTAATTGTATTTTATGAAAAGGATTTTCATCCTGTTCTGTTTTTTATTTTTTGTAATGAAGTTAAGTTTTTCGCAATCTGCTAATAACTCATTAAACTTCCTTGCTAAGCGCAATTTGCTTACAGAAATTGAGGATGATTCTCTGCGCTCTGAAACTTCCAATAATATACAGGAATATGATATTGACAATACATCGGCTATTCATGCAGGTAAAGCAATTGAGATATCAGGATATACCCAGATTCGTTCACAGATGGTAAACAATCAGGTTAGGATGCGCGACATGAATATAAGTCATGCTAATCTTAATGTAAAAGGTAGAATTTCATCGATTCTGGGCTACAGGATACAAACCGAGTTGGCGGCATCACCACAACTACTTGAAGCGTATGCTGAAGTGAGACTTAAGGGTTATTTCAACCTCTCAGTAGGGCAGCAGAAAATTCCTTTTTCGCTTGAGAACCTCACAGAATCCAATCATTTATCTTTAATAGACAGGTCACAGGTTGTTGAAGCTCTTACATACAGGAGCAGGAATGTCACAAATGATCAGAATGGCCGTGATGTTGGTATCCAGGTTAAGGGTAGTTTGAAACGCAAAAACAGAATTTTGGTTGACTATCGCATTGGTGTTTTTAACGGATCGGGTATTAAAGCTTTTGATAGTTACCAGGATAAGGATGTGGTGGCAAGGTTGGTCTTTCACCCCATAGCAGGATTGGCTTTAGGCGGAGATTATTATAATGGTGTTGGAAAAATCGGTAATACGGAACAAACGGTCAACCGGGAAAGATCCCGTTGGGGATTGGAACTGAATTATGAAAAGAAACGAATTTCTTTGCGAAGTGAATACATTAAAGGAAAAGATGCAGATGTTACCCGCGATGGATATTATGTTCAGGCGGGTTATTACATTTTATTACAAAAACTTCAGGCAATATTGAAGTACGATACATACGATGAAGATCTTTCACTGAACGATGACGCCAGTTCTTGGTATATCATAGGGCTCACTTATGATTTTAACTCAACAACCCGTATCCAGGCTGGTTATACATTTATTGACCAACAGGGACCAGGGTTAAAAAATAATTTTTTGGCAGTTCAATTTCAAATAGGGTTTTAATTAGTTTATCAATAGATAGTTATGACGTTTTTAAACCATACGCAGATTCGGGTTATCAAGAACAAAGCTGCCAAACATGTGATGTTGGGGTTAACTCTTTTTTCTTTGTTGCTTGTTCTGATTATAGGACTGAGTCTTTATTTTAAGTCGGTGCCGATTTTAAAGCTTCACTCTCTTTGGTCTCTGCTTTCCGAAAGCAATTGGCGACCTTTCAAAGGCCAATTCGGATTCTTTCCTTTCATTATGGGAACCCTTTGGGTTACAGGTATTGCTATTGTTATTGCTACGCCGCTATGTATTCTTGCAGGTATATATTTATCAGAGTATGCACATGCCAATGTTAAACGTATTGTTTTTCCCATGATCGATATTCTGGCGGGCATACCTCCGGTTGTTTATGGTGTTTGGGGAGTATTGGTTGTAGTTCCATTTATTGCTGATAAACTGGCTCCGCATTTTGTTGATTATTCCAGTGGATACAGTGTGCTTGCAGGTGGCATTGTCCTTGCCATCATGATTATACCATTATTAATCAGTATCCTCTTTGAAATATTTGCCGCCATTCCTAAAGAATTACGCGATGCCTCTTTATCCCTTGGGGCTACAAACTGGCAAACGATTAAGTTTGTGATTATCCGGAAGTCGATGCCTGGGATTCTGGCAGCACTTGTTTTATCAATATCGAGGGCTTTTGGAGAAACCATTGCAGTATTGATGGTTTGTGGTAACATACCCGTTTTACCAAAATCGGTTTTTGATTCAGGTTATCCGTTACCGGCGCTTATTGCAAACAATTACGGGGAGATGTTGTCAATACCATTGTATGATTCGGCATTAATGTTTGCAGCATTTATTCTGTTCATCATCATTGTTCTGTTTAATACTATTTCCAGGATAATACTAAAAAGGATAGAAAAGAAATTTGCCTTATGAGAAAAATAGAAGAACAATTTTTTAAGGTATTAATGATATTGGCTACCCTCATCATATTGAGTGCACTATTTTTCATCATTGTAACAGTTGTGAAAAGGGGACTGCCCGCCATGAATTGGGATATGATTACGAAAATTCCCGGAGGTGGCTTTTATATTGGTAAAGAAGGGGGGCTCTTAAATGCCATTATGGGATCTATATTCATTGTTATCGGCTCCACATTTTTGGGATTGTTAATCAGCGTACCCATTGTCATTTATTGTAACATCTACCTGCCGGAAAAGTCGCTCCTGGCCGATGTTACCCGGCTTGCTTCAGATGTTTTGTTTGGCATTCCTTCTATCGTTTATGGAGCATTCGGATTTACTTTAATGGTGTATATGGGTTTAAGAACATCATTGTTGGGGGGTATCATAGCCATAACTTTACTTATTATACCCATCCTGATTCGTTCGATGGATGAGGTGGCCAGGTTAATTCCAAAGGAACTTAAGGAAGCCACCTTGTCACTTGGGGCTACACGTTATGAAACAATCCGGGTGATGCTAAAACAAATAGCTCCTGGTATTACTACAGCCATATTGCTTTCAATTGGCCGTGCTATCGGTGATGCCGCTTCGGTACTTTTTACTGCAGGCTATACCGATAGTATTCCAACATCATTGGGGCAACCTGCAGCTACTTTGCCGCTGGCTATCTTTTTCCAGCTCAGTAGTCCCATTCAGGAAGTGCAAAACAGGGCATATGCTGCTGCCCTTATCCTAACATTTATTGTTTTGGTATTAAGTCTTGCAGCTCGTTTTTACAGTAGAAAATACTCAAAAAATAAAATATGATACAGAGTTTTATTAAAACGGCATCCATCGTTGACCAATTTGCAAAAGATGTAAGCACCGGGATATTGTTACCCGAAAGAAAAGAGAAGGCTTATTTTGCCAAGCCAGCTCCCAAGGTAGCCAATGAAAATTCGCACATCAAAGTGCATAATCTGAACGTTCATATCCAGCAAAACCACATCTTGAAAAATGTGAATCTTGATATTCCTGATAAAGCCATTACGTGCATTATTGGGCCTTCTGGTTGCGGTAAAACTACTTTGTTGAAGACATTTAACCGCCTTTTGGAACAAACATCCAATGTGAAAATTAATGGTGAAGTTTTGGTGGATGGAGAGAATATATATGGCCATAAAGTGGAAATAATGCACATTAGAAAGAAAATGGGTTTGCTTTCACAACGTCCTTGTCCTTTACCAATGTCAATCTATGATAACATTGCATACGGGCCACGCATCCATGGCATCAGAAGTAAAAAGACTCTTAATCAGATAGTTGAGTATTACCTTAGGGCAGCCGGTCTCTGGGAAGAAGTAGAAGATCGCCTGACTACTCCTGCGGTTAGTTTATCCATTGGTCAGCAACAACGTTTGTGTCTTGCCAGAGGTTTGGCAGTGGAACCCGAGATCATACTTGGCGATGAGGCTACATCTGCATTGGATCCTATATCGAGCAAGAAAATTGAAGAATTGTTTGTGAAGCTAAAAGAGTTATATTCCATCGTATTGGTTACACACACATTACGGCAGGCCAAGCGGATTGCTGATTATATTGTTTTTATGTACCTGGGTGAAGTTATAGAAGCCGGTCC
>WSSedL1CaDRAFT_10001121_pt1 | contig 16605 bp, 15 predicted proteins | sample WetSurSL1Cattail_FD_9464 | JGI IMG/M metagenome (IMG submission 9464)
CGCTAGTCGCTACACATTAAGATTCTCAAGCCTTCATTTTTCGATGGCTTTGAGTTCCGTCTCTTTTTGAGGATCACTAGTCCCAACGGGCGATTGATTCCAGGCAACATTGAGGTCTAATTGCTTTTCAGCCATCTCTAATAAACCGCCTAAAAAACTTTTAAATTGACATTTAAAATATTCGACTTGATTTTTCAACAAAGCCAAGTTACGAATTTCCGTTTGAATATCTTCTTTGGCTTTCATTTTAACAGCTTCAGCATTCAGTTCTGCTTCCCGAACAATCTGTTCCGCTTTTTGAATGGCGTTCGCTTTGGCTTCTTCAGCCGTTTCTTCGGCTAAAACCATTGCATTTCTTAAACTATCTTCGATCAATTGATATTGGTGTAGTTTCTTCTCGGACTCTTCCAGCTGCTCTTTCAAGTCAATATTTTCACGATAGAGTTTTTCATAATCATGACTGAAATTCTCCATAAACTCCTGAACTTCACTGGCATTATATCCTCGAAAACCCCGCCTGAAAACCGTGCTTTCCAAATCAACCGGCGTTAACATGATTACACTTCCTTTATATCAGTTGCTAATCAGTAAGTAAATATTTATAAAAATAGTTCAATTACTATAAATACCGGATTAATAATACTCCCAGCCGACCTTTTTTAGACTGTCCCGTTTGTTCCTGAAAAACCATCCTGCCATGTCCCCTAAAAGAAATAATATCGCCCGGACTAACTGAAGAATCAGAATTGGTAACAATCTTCCAATTCACTTTTACTTTTTGAGCCTTAATTTCTTTCGCCATCCGAGTCCTGGACTCACTAAAGCCCGCAGCGGTAATGGCATCAAGCCTTAAAGAGGCCACTGTACTTTTGATTACCTTTTCCCTTAAATTGGGGATATTGAGTTGCTCAGCCTCGATTTCCTGAATCAATGCCTTTTGGTTGGAAATCCGTTCCAAATTATATTGAATAAAATCGACCAACTCTGGCACAGTAACAATTTGACAGGTAAGATCACCTACCAATAAATCACCGATTTTTTCTCTTTTCAGTCCAAGTCCCATCAGTGAACCCAAATAATCCCGATGAGTTAGAGCTGTTTGGCTTTTGGTTTGAATCTCTAAATATGCCAAGGCTGGCTCAATGGTTTCAACAATATAATAATCCGGATATACAACCATTCGACGGCGTTCAGCTTTGGCATAACCACCGAATGAATTAAAACGAACTCCGGAAATCCAACCAAGAATAGCCTGAGCTTGTTCCCTCTCTGGAGGCTCTAAGAAATCTGACCATTGCGGTTCTTTTTCCTTTAAAGCGCGCTCAGCCAGACTGTTAATCCGGGAAGCCAACTCTTTGGTTGTTTCTGCAAATTCATCAGCCATGAGCACGCCCCAATTCTTTGGACTTCTCAGCCGCCGCTACGACGGCTTTCATAATAATACCGGCGCAAGCGCCTTGTTGTAACTCATATAAAGCAGCAGCAGTCGTTCCTCCCGGCGAAGTGACTTCGTTTCTTAATTTGGCCGGATCTTCGGCAGTTTCTTTTAATAGTTCGGCAGAGCCCAAAAAAGTCTCTCTCACAAGAACTACTGCATCGACCCGACTTAATCCGATCATTACAGCAGCATCAATAAGAGCCTCGATAAAATAAAAAACATAAGCTGGTCCACTACCACTAACCGCAGTGACTGCATCCAGTAAATGTTCAGGAACTTTGATGACTTTTCCGACGCAACTGAGAACCTCGGTGACCTGCCCATCATCACCGGAAATCGCATTGGCCCCCAAAGCATAAGCGGAGACTCCTTTCCCTATTTTAGCAGGAGTATTCGGCATAACTCGAACCACTCTGGCGAGAGGAAGTTTGCTCTCCAAAGTCTTCAAGGTGATCCCTGCGGCAATCGAAATAATTAAGAATTGACTATCCACTTTTTTGGCTAACTCATCAAGAACGGCCGGAATAATATTGGGTTTCACAGCCAGAATCAATGTCTGACAAGATCCCGCAATTTCTAAAATACTGCTTGTCCCCTGAATATGGAACTCTTCTTGAAGCCGGTTCCTCTTCGCTTGGTCTACCTCGGCTAAATATATATCTCCCGGTTGGGTCAAACCTTGATTGATAATTCCTTTAAGCAGAGCGGAACCCATTGCTCCTCCGCCGATGATTCCTAAATGTTTCATTTTTTTACCACCTATCGTTCGCGTTCATTTCGAAACAGCGATGAAGTTAAATTTGGATTACTTGGGCTTATACTGCTTCGTTCTTTTTCTTTTTCCCGAAGTTCGGTACGCAGAGGCATCGTTACTTCAATATGTGCAGGCGTAAACAAAAAGATCGAACCGCTGACCCTTTGCATCGTACCATCTAAAGCGTAAATTGCACCTCCTAAAAAATCAGCAATCCTTCTGGCTGTTACCTTTTCAGTTTCCTCCAGGTTTAAGATAACCGCCCTTTTATTTTTCAAATGATCTACAATCGCTTGAACTTCTTCGAAGCCCTCCGGTTCAACAACTATCAATTTAACCGTTTTGTTCGAATGATTAAGATTGACTAACTTGCCTCGATCTCTGGGATCTTTGTGATATCCATCCTGGGAACCTTCTTCTTCCTCCATGATTTCTTCAGCCTCAAACCCAAATATATTAAGAAACTTCTCAAAAACCCCTTTTTTAGATTCCATATTTTGTTCCGGATTATCCTCATTCTCCCATTTTCCCAATAGTCACACCCCGTTTTCATAAACGTACATTAAAATGCAGTCAATTCTCGTCATTAAAAGTAATGATAAATAATAATATGTTTTAACATAGAATCGGTTTCCAGTAATAATAAGGACAATACCTTTCTGGCAAATGCGATTCCCTGAATGAATTCGAAACATTAATCCTTAAAAATAGCTGTTCCAATCCGGACCATGTTGGCCCCTTCTTCAACCGCAACTTGATAATCATGACTCATTCCCATCGATAAATAACGCCAATTGTCATCCCTAGTCAGCGCAAACTCACTAAAAAGATTTTTTAAACACCGAAAAATCGGCCGGACTTGCTCCGGATCATCCGTGAAAGGAGCAATCGTCATTAGCCCCATAGGAGTTATATTTGTATAAGAATTAATCTTGTCCAATATTGTTTTAAGATCCTCGGGCCCAATTCCATGCTTGGTCGTTTCGCCTGAAATATTCAACTGAATTAAGCATTTTACTTGACAATTCCGTTTTGAAGCTTCCTTCTCTAAAGCTTCCACCAATTCCATTCGATCGACGGAGTGAATCAAGTCAAACTCCCGAACAGCCGGTTTGACTTTGTTGGTTTGTAATGTACCAATCAAATGCTTCGTCACAGATCCATTCAATAAAGGAAATTTTACAAGAGCATCTTGAACCCGGTTTTCTGCGATTTCCTTGACGCCCGCCCGAATCGCTTCATTTATCTGTTCAACACCGGTATATTTAGTAACGGCAATAATTTTGATAGTTTCCGGATCACGACCGACCTTTAAAGCTGCCTTCATTACCCCACATTGTATTTTTTCGATATTTTCTGCGATACTCATTTTTTATACCAGTCCATAATGAATCATCAGCAAAGTCATTTTATTACTGAATGAATTGATGATCCTATGATGGCACGCCGTCACTAAACCGTCTTGCGCTAATGTTTCTCAATAAAAATTTCATCGAATTTGGACAGAGCTTGCATCCAGTTTGATAGAAAGTATTCCTCCATGAGGAACCCCAAAAGGTGCAAACAAATTATTGTTAGCCCAATAACTTAGCGCCTAACTCTGCTAGATCGGAACGTTCTCCTTTCGTCAGGGTAATATGGCCTGCAATTTTTTCATTTTTAAATCGTTCAACCACAAAAGTCAGGCCATTACTATTTGAATCCAAATAAGGATGATCAATTTGATAAGGGTCACCGGTTAAGACAATTTTGGTTCCTTCACCGACCCGCGTAATTATTGTTCGGATTTCATGAGGGGATAGATTTTGGGCTTCGTCAACCAATAAGAATTGGCCTGGAATACTCCGTCCCCGAATATATGTCAAAGCTTCAAGTTCCAAGATATTAAGATCCTGCATGCTATTAACCAATTGATCGATTTTTTCATTCCGATCTCGGTTACTAAATAAGAATTCCAAATTATCATAAATCGGTTGCATCCAAGGCCTTAATTTTTCATTCACATCACCAGGCAAAAACCCCAAATCATTTCCCATTGGAACAACCGGCCTGGATACGGTCAAACGGCGATAGTGGGACTCTTCCACGACCTTTTGAAGTCCGGCGGCCAGCCCAAGTAAGGTCTTGCCGGTGCCAGCCCTACCTATCAGGGTGACTAAACGTATTTCCTCATCTAATAATAATTCAAGAGCAAATTTTTGCTCCTTACTGCGAGCCTTGAGCCCAAAAGGATCTTGAGCGGCAAAACGTAATGGGATCAATTTACCATTGCTAATGTGTCTGGCTAAGGCCGATTTAGATGAGCCGAAAGCATCTTCTAAAATCACCATTTGATTTGGAAATAAAGAGGTATCTTTTAGCATCAATTCATTATTGCCATAAAATTTATTAATTTGATCGGGTTCAACCTTAATAGTACAAATTCCTGTATATACTTCCTCAATCTGAATTTTATCAGTTTCATAATCTTCGGCATCAATTCCTAAGGCATCTGCCTTAATTCGCATGTTAATATCTTTAGTAACTAAAATAACTGGTATTGAAGTACCTTGTTTCAAGGCGAGTGCCACTGCAATGATCCGATTATCAATTTTGCTTCGATCCAGTGTTGCCGGTAACTTATCAACTTCTTGGTGATTTAATTCTACGCGAATGGTTCCACCTAGACCGCCTAACGGTACACCTGTATATAAATGTCCGATGGTTCTTAATTTATCAAGAAAATTTGAGACCCACCTTGCATTGCGACCGACTTCATCCTGGCGTTTTTTATGACCATCAATTTCTTCCAACACTGCGATTGGAATTACAATATCGTTATCCTGAAAAGCATTTAAGGCCTGGGGATCATGGACTAACACACTCGTGTCGATCACGAAAACTTTCTTCAAATGCAGGCCCCCTATCGTGAAATTATTGTTTTACCATAATCAATGCCATCTATGATCGCCTTCACACCATCGTTTTCACGTACTACAACTTTAGTTTCTTCGTAAGTGTCCCCCTTTACTACTTTTACTATATCGGTTTGGCCTTTTTTATATAATGCTTGCACTGGAATGATAATACCCGAAACGCGCTTATAAATAATAAAGATTTTTCCACGTCGATTTGGCATAAACTTAGGAAGCATTGAAACATCATCTAACCCAAGAATGACTTTTTCATTGGGTAGAATGCTTTCATTTACAACAGAACATGGAAATATTGTATCATCACTTTTAAACCACCATACAGCACCTTCAGCCGGCCTTTTTATTTCATTCGTGTCAATTATAAAACAAATCAGCTGATGAAAAGGGCTAATAATTTTTCCAATAACCTCATTCGGATTGACATCCTTCGGAGACGCTTGTACGGAATAACTTTTCTTAAAATCAGCTTCTGTTAACTCCGCAAAATGATCCGGCGTAAATCTTGATTCCACCTTATCAAATTGATACCATAAATATCCTGGTTGCTCAGCTTGAAGGATAGTTGTTCCATTTTGCCATGCTTTAAAGTTCTTGGTAATCAGTTCAATTTGATCATGGTTTTCTTCTATATTTCGAAGAATAGTCCTCTTTTCCTGCTCAATGAAAGTTAAATCTTCACATAATTGTGAAAGATGAATTGACCTTTTCAAAGCATGGATTTGAGCCTTCTTAAGCACATATTCATGTTGGCTTCTCTGCAAATCAGCCTGTAATGCTTTAGCTCCTTGAATTAATTTTTGTAATGAGTCTTGGAACCCCCCGTCGGTTTTCGTTTCTAAAATAGGGGTTTTAATCGTAGCAATAATTTCTCCCTCAGCAACTCTATCACCGCTTTTTCGCTGCAATACCAATTTTCCATCAACCGGAGCCGTAATTAATGTCTCATCTCTTAAAAAAATCACATCAGCCCAAAATCCCTTTTCCATGGTTCCCCACTCGGTAACCACCGGTCGCCAGGACAAATATTCGATCAAAATCCCGAATCCTTCAATAATCAGAAGTAAAATGAGAAATCCGCCAATGATCCGGAATACGCTAACCAATTTCGGGCGATGACGTCGAGATGTCTCCCCTATTTTAGAATATGCATGATTCAAAAAAAATCGCTCCATCAATTATCATTTATTGTAAAGAAATTATTCCCATCATACGCCCCTTGGTACCTTTTTCAATACGATAGGAAAAGAAGTCTTCATTGTGACAACCTGTACAAAGATTTGCAATATCAATATGCTCTGGTTTGACACCGGCGTGCTGCAATAAATAGGAATTAAAACCACTTAAATCAACTTCAAAGCCAGACTCTGTTGGAATGACCGTTTCTGAATTGACCTTACCAAATAAATCAGCCACTTCTGAAGAAACTTCAAAGCAGGCCGAACATATAGAAGGGCCTATAGCGACTTGACAATTACCCGGGTCGGTTTTAAAATCATGAATCATTCTATCCATTGTTAACCTGGAGATTTCTGCGATAGTCCCCCGCCATCCGGCATGAATAATTGCAATAGCAGGAGTCATTGGATCATAGATAAAGATGGGCAAACAATCTGCGGTGAGTATTCCGAGTACCACGCCTCTCTCAGCCGTAATCAGAGCGTCTGTTTTGGAGAGCGCAGTCTGCAGTGATAACGCTCCAGCACCCAAATGGCTTTTGTCTACAATCTGAATATTGGTGCTATGGATTTGCTCTGCAGTCACCAAATTTTCTAAATTTAAATACAAAGAATCAAGGAACAACTTCCGATTGAAGATAACTTGTTCTGGCTGATCTCCAGTATGGAGAGCCATATTTCCATAATCCCTAGATGAAACGGCCTGAATAACCGCCCCATTATTAAGGGATAAGGCTTGGTATTTTTTTAATCCGGCTCCCGTTACACAAGACCAAGTATTGGCTTTTATCATATCTTCATCACGAAGGAGTTTGTTGGTTGCCACTGGATAATTTCTCCGGTTTTGATGCTTTCAGAGACTTGAATAAGCCGTTGATTACCGGAACCGCGAAACGGTAGTTGTAAACTCTTGTTTTCAATTTGAAATGGACCATCAACTAAAACATCGGCTATATTTAGGAGTTCATTAAAGCCGGAACTCATGCTATTTTTTAGCAAATACTCCCATTTATAACCTGTATAAACCCATAAATTCAATCCCTGTTCTTTTAAAAAGCAACCGAGTTCGGCAGCAGCGATTGCTTGTAAAAACGGTTCTCCCCCGCTAAAGGTTACCCCGGTTATCAACGGATTTAACCGGAGTTTAGGGATTAGATCCCGAAGTCTAACTGGACTGCCTCCTTCCGGATCCCAGGTTTCAGGGTTATGACAACCCTTACAACCATGACGGCAGCCCTGAAAAAAAATTGTACTGCGAAGCCCCGGACCATCAACTACACTTTCGTTTGCGATCCCGGCAATTCGAATCATTGAATCAAGCATGATCTCCCTCAAATTTAAAGAATCCAAAAATAGATTCTGGAGCCAGAAATAGTAATTGGCGATTGACTATACTTCGCCAATTACTTGAGATCACAAATGCAAAGGTTTTGCATAGTCTCCCGAATTCTACTTCAACCTATTTCAAAGCCTACATTTGATGTTTTACCCTGTCCCGTAATTCTGCTTGTTTAGCGTCATTAAAGCGATCAACAGTCGATAAATATCCGGTAATACGACGAATTCTACGGATTTGGGTTGATCCGCAAGATGGGCATTCATCTTCCATAATACCATGATGAAAGCAGCTTAAGCATTCGTCAATGGGAAAATTTATTCCTGCATAACCCATATCCGATATCGCCATCTGCCGTAAAATCGCTTCATAAGCTTCCAAATTATGGATTGGAGGAGATTGTAACTCCACATAACTGATATGGCCGGCATTGGTTAAGCGATGATAAGGTCCTTCAATACGAATCTTGTCAAATGTGGATATTTCATAATGAACCGGTACATGAAAACTATTTGTGTAGTATTCACGATCAGTTACCCCGCTAATCACGCCAAATCTCCGCCGATCAATAGTAACAAAGCGTCCTGATAACCCTTCAGCCGGAGTGGCTAGTAAGGTGTAATTCAAATCATATTCATCACAAAAATTATCCGTCATTTTCCTCATAAAACTGACGATTTCTAAGCCAAGTCTTTGAGCAGAAGGATCTTCTCCATGATGCTGACCGGTTAAACAGATGAGCGCCTCAGCAAGGCCTATAAAACCAATCGATAAGGTACCATGTTTAATAACTTGTGCAATATAATCATCCGACTTGAGGTTTTCCGAATCCAGATACAAGCCCTGCCCCATCAAAAAAGGCATATCCTTGACCTTTAAGCGAGCTTGAATCCGATATCGGTGATATAATTGACGAGCTGCTAAAGTCATCACTTTTTCCAGCTCTTGATAAAAAGTTTCCAAATCTCCGCCAGATTTAATAGCTACGCGAGGTAAATTTATCGTTGTAAAGGAAAGATTTCCTCGGCCATCGGAAACAGGTTCTCCGTACAGATCAGCAATGACCCTAGTCCGGCAACCCATATATGCAACCTCGGAACCATATTCCTGATTAAAGCTTGAGTCCATAAAAGAAAAAGTCGGATTGAGCCTGTGAGCCGAAACCCGGATAGCCAATTGAAAAAGGTCATAATTAGGATCACCCGGATTAAAATTAACTCCTTTTTTGACTCGAAAGATAATATTGGGGAAAATAGGGGTCTCCCCATGTCCTAGTCCCTTTTCATAAGCTAATAATAAATTCTTCGTCACAGTTCTTCCGGCAGGAGTAATATCGCATCCCAAATTCAGACTGCTGAACGGAACTTGAGCTCCAGCCCGGCTATGCATAGAATTCAAATTATAGATCAGAGCTTCCATTGCTTGATAGACTTCATCTTCGGGTGCTCCGGAAACAAATGGAGCCATATCCCGATCAAAAAAGGCAAAAGATTGCCCACCATGCATATCGTTTTGGGAACTTTGTAAAATAATCGCAGCTAAAGCTGTCGCTGATGTCGGCCTTTTGGGAGGACGGATAAAACCATGTCCATTATTGAATCCCTTTGCGAGTAGCTTCCCTAAAGGAATCTGGACACAAGTTAAGGTTTTGGCATAAAAATCAAGATCATGAATATGATAATCACCGTCAATATGGGCTTGGGCCATTTCATCCGGGATAAGGCGAGATAAATAATAACGTTTACTGGCAACCGATGCAATCTGTAACATTTTGGCTGATGGCGAGTTGCTAACATTAGCATTTTCTCGATTGGTCTCTACCAAAATATCTTGTACTAAATCCATCAATTCCGATCTTGATTCACGGAGACGAGTACGACGATCTCTATATAAAATATAGGCCTTTGCCGTCTTAGCATGACCGGTCTCAATTAATACCTTTTCCACCGCATCCTGGACCTCTTCGACAGTAGGAATGCTAGTGCCTAATTGTTTATGTAAATATTGATTAACAATCTCCGCCAATTCATCTGCCAATTGCTGGTCTTCACCACCAACAGCTTTAGCTGCCTTAAAGATAGCCGCAGCAATTTTATTAGTGTTAAATTCAACGATTCGTCCATCCCGTTTGCGAATCGAGCGGAAGATCCGATCTGAGCTGTGGTTCATCAAATTGATTACATTTGAGTTTTCATGATGTGCCTGTTCTTCCACCTCTATTGAATTTTTTGCCATTATTCCATATCCCCCGTCCCTTTTGTTCTTTTCTCTAAATTCCGTAATTCTCGCATCCAGTCATTTCTATCTTTAAACTGGCGGTAAACCGATGCAAATCTCACGTATGCAACTTCATCAATGATTTTCAAGCCTTCCATAACAAGCTCTCCAATATCACTACTTTTAACTTCCTGCTCCATACGATTGCGTAACTCACGTTCCACGTTATCCACAAGTTCTTCTAATTTAGCATATGGAACAGGTCTTTTTTCACACGCTTTTAAGAGACCGCTCATAATCTTTTGACGGTTGAATGGTTCCCTACTGCCATCTTTTTTAATTAAAACCAAGGGAACTTCTTCAATGCGCTCATAAGTTGTAAAGCGTCTCTGACAGGCCAAACATTCCCGTCGTCTCCGTATGGCATTTGCTTCATCGGACGAACGCGAATCAATGACTTTACTGTCAAAATGACCACAAAATGGGCAATTCAAGGCTAATCCTTCCCGTACTATATATTGTATACCTTTTCTATTATATAGCCCAACATTTAGGGTGTCCAGAATTTAAAACCAGTGAATTAACTTAAAATTATGGATTAAAACCGTTTATAATTAAAATGCTCATTCATTTGGAATAGGACAAACAGTTCTGATAAATCTAAGATTCAATAAAAAAGATAGTGAAACAAACCATCACCATCTCCTCTTGAACCCAAATATGCATGCGTAATAATAGTATTATTATCTGCCAAAGGACTTTTCAATTAACGATTTTTTCCCATTTCATTCAGTGCTAATTTTGCAATGATTCATCTTTTACCAACCACTCTTTTGCTTCTTCCTTGGAATCAAATGATTTTGCTTTAGAATCCTGCGTCGCTCCAATCACAAAATTATAAGCCGTTTTTATTATACCTTTCACGCCAATAATTGCCAACTTCTTTTCAAAAGGAATGATAAGATTGCTACTTTCTTTAAAAGCATTTAATATATCCATGTCAAAATAAAAATTAGTGACATTGATAAGGGCTAATACTGAATTTTCAGGTTGCTTCAAGCAGCTATGAGCAGTCATTTTTAAAAGTTGCAACGTTTTTTCTTTCTTGTCATTATCTTTTTGAAAGATCGAGTAATCGACACAATAGATGGTTTTGTTTTTATAAATGATTTTGCTGACATATTCCAATGAAATTCCTCCTGTTGATTTTATGTGAACGATTTTTGGGAATTTTAAAAAAATAAAAAATCAACTAAAATTTGGCAACCGGCTGTCAATGGTTAACGAGTAAACTCGTATCACTTTAGACCCTTTTGGTTTTGCGTCCCTGGTTTTCACCAAGTTTGCCATTTTCAATTCAATTGATTTTTGTAATAACGATTCATATGAAGATTTTCAAATTGACTCTGTCTCTGGAATCACACCTAAAATGAATAAGCCCAAACTTCCCATAACCGCAGGTTAATTTGTTAATATTAGCTTAAACATAATTATAACAATAATATGAGCAATATTACAAGCAAAATAGGGTGAAAAATAAGCTTTTTAGGAACAAATTTTGCTTATTGCCGCCCTTTTATTTTTTCAGCTGGATGACGACATCCAGTTTCTGTTTATACCGGACAGTTTTCCACCCCAATCAAAAATCCGTTAAAAATCAATCCATTTTTCATTCTTTAATGATATTCCCATCCGTAGATAAGGTGATCATCTGGCAAGGAAGCATTTTCCCACTATTAATCAGTGCTTGCTTCACGGCATGAACGATTCCTCCACAGCAAGGCACTTCCATTCGTAAAACCGTGATACTCTTAATTTCATTCTGCTCTAAAATGGCGGTTAATTTTTCAGCATAATCACCCTCGTCGAGTTTTGGGCAACCAATAAGGGTAATTTTATTTTTCATAAACCTTTGATGAATATTGGCATAGGCAAAAGCGGTACAATCAGCCGCCACCAGTAAATTAGCATTTTCAAGATAAGGTGCGTTGACCGGCACTAACTTAATTTGACACGGCCATTGATTCAATTGCGATTGACTGTCGGTAGCTGACAAATTCATTTCTGCAACTTGCTTTTTTACGATTATCTTGGCCTGAGTACCCGGACAGCCACATGGAAACTGGGGCATTGACTGACTTTGTATTAGGTTCATATTACTTTGAACTGCCGCTGCGTCAAAATCCTCGGCCTCTCTTTCTTCGATTGAAATAGCCCCGGTTGGACATTGGGGCAAACAATTGCCAAGACCATCGCAATAGCTTTCAGAAACAAGACAGGCTTTACCATGAATCAATTGAAGAGCCCCTTCATGGCAGGCATTAATACAAAGTCCACAACCATTACATTTTTCCTTATCAATTTTGAGTATATTCCTTTTCATGTTCATATCGCTCCTTCATTGATTTATTATTATCATAATATAATAAAAAACAAAAGTCGGTATCAGAAGATACAAAAACTATTTCATTGACTGAATGATTTTTAAATCTCCAAAAATATTTTGACTATTCATCCTTCTATCATTGCTCCTTCAAGGCCTTCATTTTCATAGATAATTGCCTTGCTGAGAAAATTATAATATAATGAATTATTGAAGTCGGTAGCTCAGGATACCAAAATATCAATGATGGAACATGTTTAAAGATATGAGGATGTCTTATTAAAAACTGTTTTGTTCCAGAGGCTCGGGAGCAAAGTAGTTATAGCCATTCTTAATTGTTTTCGACCCAAAATTGCAGGATTTCGTGTTCAAGAATTCATCGCTATTTTTAGGTGACGTTTTGAAGGTACAGGCTTATACCAGAGGGTGAAGCAACGGTGAGCATGGAAATCCCTACCAACGCTTTTAAAAAGGAGATCCTATATGATTGAACAGGTTCTGAATGAAATGATCACTTATTTTAAAAATGATACCCGCCGAATCAACCACGCCCTAAAAGTTTATGGGTTTGCGACTACCCTCTCGGGTTTGGAAAAGCTTTCGGAAGCAGAAAAAGAAATCACCCAATATGCAGCAATACTTCATGATATAGGAATTAAAGAAGCGGAACGGAAGTACAACTCCAGCGCTGGTTGTTATCAGGAAATCGAAGGGCCGCCTATTGCAGAGTCTATTCTTAAGAACCTAGGCATTGATCAGCCTACGATTGAAAGAATCTGCTTTTTAATTGGAAATCATCACAGCTACAATAAAATTGACGGCTTGGATTTTCAAATTTTAGTAGAAGCCGATTTTTTGGTAAATATATTTGAAGACAACCTCGAACAGAAAAGCATTGATGACATCGGCCGAAAATGCTTCAAAACGAAAACCGGTATTGGAATGCTTCATTCAATATATTCTTAATTTAAAATCGTAACTAAAGATCTAGTTTTAATGGAAGTGGTTTCGATTGTACCACCTGATTTAAAACCTTAATGAGTTCATCAAATTTATAAGGTTTAGTCACTACACCACAAAATCCAAACTGTTCGTAATTTGAAATAATCGGATCATTCGCATAGCCACTTGAAACAACCGCTTTAATTGTGGGATCAATATCCCGCAGATGGGAAATAGCCTCTTGACCACCCATTCCTCCGGGAACAGTAAGATCCATAATGACCACATCAAAAGGATTCCCTTCTTCTAAAGCTTGACGATAAATTTCAATCGCTTTTCCTCCATCTCTAGCCGATATTGTTTGATGACCATATATTTCTAACATTTCAGCCACTGATGTTAAAATGATTTCTTCGTCATCCATTAATAAAATTTTAAGCTTTTCGCCTGCTACTGCTATTTCATTTTCAATCTCCGATGCAATAACAGTTTGTGATAAAGCCGGCAAGTAAATCAAAAAGGTCGTACCGAGTCCCACTTCGGACTCTACTTCAAGATACCCATCATGTCTCTTGATAATTGAATAAGAAGTTGAAAGACCTAAACCGGACCCTTCCTTTTTGGTGGTAAAAAAAGGATCAAAAATTTTCGACAAGTTCTCCTTTGAAATACCCACACCCTGATCTTTAACAATAATACGGATATAATTTCCAGAACTAAACCGTTCATTGGCATCATTACTGATATTTTCAGCATTAATTTTAACAATGCCCCCTTTTGGCATTGCCTGTTTGGCGTTAATCACCATATTATAGATAACCTGACTAATCTGACCGGTATCAACCTCAACCGGCCATAATGTTTCGGCAATTTGACATATCGCCTTAACTTTGGAACCCCTGAGCGCAAATTCGGCTGTATCGCGAATAAGCTCAGCCAAAGAAGCGGCTTTTTTAACCGGGGCGCCTCCCCTGGAGAATGTAAGCAATTGCCGGGTTAGATCGCTAGCACGGTATGTTGATTCAACAGACTCTTGCAGATATTTCTTGATATCCTCGTTTCGGCTGTATTTCATTTGCGCTAATTGAATATTTGACAGGATGGCCGCTAATAAATTATTAAAATCGTGGGCGATTCCGCCAGCCAGAATCCCGAGGGACTCTAATTTATCCGCCTTAAAAAGTTCCTGCTCAGTTTTTTGTTTTTCGGAAATATCCTGAAAAACAGTTACCACCCCAATAATGGTGCAAGAAGCGGCATTAGAAGATTTGATCGGTGAACTATGAATTGAAATAGAAACCTCATTTAAATTCCGGGTTACTAAAATTTGATTTTGCGGCATTTCTTGATTTTGGGATACACTTTGAATGGTGATACGCTGAATCGGTTCACTTGTTTTATCATCAATGATATAGAGTATTTTGTCCAACGGTTGATTGATCGCTTCCGATTGTGAATATCCGGTTAGATTTCTTGCAGCCTCATTCATCAAAAAAATCCGATCTTGAGAGTCTGTTGCGATAACGCCTTCTGTTAATGAATTGAGCGTTACCATTAATAACTCTCGTTCCTTTGCCAAAGCTTCTTCATATTGAATACGTTCAGTGATATCCCTGTGTATAGAAGAAATCTCAACAATATTTCCTGTTGCATCCCGAATTAAAGAATACTTAATCGATACATAAATCGTGCTCCCATCCTTTCGAATCCGAGCCGTATGATTATCTTCATAAACTTGACCATGAATTAATTTCCAGAAAATTTCACGCATTTTATCCCGTAATGGGTTGGGAATTATCACCAAAAACAATTTGCCGATTGCTTCTTCGGCAGAATAGCCATATAATTTTCGAGCCCCTTGATTCCAACTATTAATTTTTCCATCCGGGGTCATACTAATGATTGCATCTTCCGAAGTTTCAACAATCGCTGCCAATTGTTGGGTTGTCTTCTCAACCCATTTCCGTTCCGTGATATCGCGAACAAAAACCGAAATACCTTCTCCGGAAGGATAAGCGCGAACTTCTACCCAGGTCCCATTATTGGCATAAGGAGTTTCAAAACAAGCTGCAGTCCGTTCACTCATGACCCGATGATATTCAGTATAATGTTTCGAACAGATACTATTTGAACATTCAATCCAAATTGACTTTCCGATCAAATCTTCTTTTGATCTGCCAAATAAGACATTTTCCGCAGCTTGATTCAGATAGGTAAACCGCCAATCTTGATCCAGGGCAAAAAAAGCTTCAGATATGCTCTCTAAAATATTCCCAATTTTTACAGTGGACTCCTCAATAATTTTTTGAGCATTGAAGCGATCAATCCGATCTAAAAGCCAAGTCATAGCCCCTTCCTCTCCGGATGAGAGCAACATGGGAAATGAATAGATATAGTACCTCTTTTCTTCTCCGGAAGGTAATAAGAAAGGAATTTCTTCTGTAATAACTGATTTGTTTTCCAATACCCTTACGTGCATCATTGTCTTGGGACTCCATTTTTGAATATGAGTCCCGATAATTTGACTTCTATTTAACCCCAGCATTGTCAATCCATTATCATTGATGTCAACAATAACCCCCAAAGCGTTAATCATAAAATAACCCCAAGGTAAGTTGGCCAGCATCATTTCGGGTCTTTTCTGATTAAGCCATGATTCAGAGGCGATCTTTTGAAATTCGATATAATCAAATTGTGGATTCGAACTGACGGAAAGTAATTGTTTGGCATTTCTACGGATATTACGCTCCAGTCGTTTCACGATAAAAAAAGAAAGAAAGCCGCCCAATAATAAAGACAGCAATATTGTAGGTTGATAACTTTGAATAGTCGCTTCCAACATTTTATCCAACACCAACAACCTATTCTTTCCGCTGATAACGATTCGGTTCCAAGTAAAAAAACTGGTGAATAAAAAGACTATTATCCCGAAGATCAAAATATTCAGTCGTACAATTCTTCGAACTTCGCCAATGAGTGTCTTTCGTTTCATGGGACTTCCTCCGGTTTTATCCAAAACCATTGTATTTTCTAAAATTAATTTAATTCGACACTCAATGGCAAATTCATCCTTAAATTTATATAAAATGTTTTTTAGAAAAAAATACAAATCATCGTGATTACAAACATGAATAAAAAGCCCCAATGCCTTTAAAAGAATTGGGGCCTTCATTCGTAGAGATTTTTTGGATGACTTTATGTTTTTACGAAATCTTGTTCTTGAGCCGGGGCAATGTAATTTCCTGTCCGGGATTATTTTCAACGATTTTGCCTTCAAGATTAAAACAAACCTTCCGGGTATTTTGGGAAGAAGCCACAATTGTAAACAAATCCTTGGAAATAATCACCTCACAATTCTGCTCTTTCACTGTGACATGAAAACTTAAGGTCCGCCATTTCTCAGGAAATTTTGGAGCTAGCGTTACCACTTCACCATCAAAATAGA
>WSSedL1CaDRAFT_10001122_pt1 | contig 16596 bp, 13 predicted proteins | sample WetSurSL1Cattail_FD_9464 | JGI IMG/M metagenome (IMG submission 9464)
GACTCACGTCATCAAGCCACTCTGGAAGCATTGACAAAATATCATGAACTCAATCCCAACATCACGATCGAAGGCGAATACCAGGGCATGGACGGCTATCAGCAGAAAATGATGACTCAGCTGGCAGGCAAAACCGCTCCGGATATCCTTCAGGTTGATCCTCCATGGCTTGGAAATCTGGCTCAAAGCAATCTGCTTATGGATATCACGGGCAATGCGAATTTCGACTTCACCCAGTTTGACCAGAAAATACTGGACAGCTTCTGCTCGGTCAACGGAAAAGTACTTGGCTTGTCTTCCGGAACCAATGGTTCCACATTTACAGCCAACAAAGCCTTTCTTGACAAATTTGGTATAGATCCGAACACCCAGTTTACATGGGATACTTTCATAGAAGCCGGACAACGCATTCATCAGCAGGATCCCACTGCGTACCTGACTGCCTGGGATCCGGTAGAAGCGGAGTATTTCGTCGAGGAATATTACCGTATGAAAACCGGCAAACCCTGGATTACCGATGACTTTACAATTAATGCAACAAAAGCGGATCTGACTGAAGCATATACGATGCTGAAAAAGCTCTATGATTCCGGCACGAGCCTGCCATTAGGTGAAGTCCAGCCTTATATGTCCGCCATGGATCAAAGTCCTGCATGGAAGAGCGGTAATATTGGCGGCTATGTGGACTGGATCAGTAAGCTTAATATGTGGAAAGGCACTATTACCGATCCTGTCATTACTATGAGCGTACCGGTGGTGAAAGACGGCAAGGACCTCAGCATGAGATTCCGTCCGGCGCACATCATGTCACTCAACGCAGATACAACACATCCGGATGAAAGTGCAAAGTTCTTGAACTGGTTCCTCAATAGTGCGGATGCGGCTGCTATTCTAAAGGATTGCCGCAGTGTGCCTACTTCCAAGAGTGCACAGAAGACTCTATTGGATATGAACCTGATAAATGCCGACCTCAAACAGGCAGTTGACCGTACCATGTCCAATCCGTCCGCTGCCAATCCATTTGTTATGGGTGATGCAGAAATCTTCTCCTTCCTGATGGACGAATTCCAGAATGTAGCTTTTGGCAAGCACACACCGGAACAAGCCGCAGAAGAGCTGATCAGCCGCACGCAGGAAAAGCTGGACGCTTTAAAGACCGCAAAATAACAGCAAGCTCATATGGTTCGGGCAGATACCCTGTGTATTCTGCCCGAGCTTAGCTAACCTCAAAGAGGAGATTGCTTTATGGCACATACTATTGAAATTGATAAATATAGAAAGCTTAAAAAAAAGAATACTTCAGATTATCAGTATATAGGATTGCTTTTTATTACACCGTGGATACTTGGATTTCTGATTTTCCAGCTTTTCCCACTGTTAAGTTCGCTGTACTATTCTCTGACAGACTATAACATGATGAAAAAGCCCAGCTTTATAGGAGCTTATAATTATATCCAGGCTTTTACCAGAGATAAAAAGTTTCAGAACTCGCTTGCAGTAACCTTTTGCTATACAGCCATTTCGGTACCGCTCAAGCTTATGGTCGCTCTGGGAATTGCCCTGCTGCTCAACATGAAAGCCAGGTTCATTGCCTTTTTCCGTACGCTGTACTACCTTCCTTCCATATTGGGGGCCAGCGTGGCAGTAGCGGTTTTATGGAGGTTTCTCTTTACCAAGCAGGGATATATAAACAGTCTGCTGGCGCTTGTCGGAATCACCGGACCGGACTGGATCGGAGACACCCACTATGCACTGTTCACCATAAGCTTGCTGACCGTGTGGCAGTTTGGATCCTCCATGGTCTTATTTCTGGCAGGGCTTAAGAATATTCCGCCTGAGCTTTATGAGGCTGCCCGTATGGACGGTGCAAACCGGATCCGTACCTTCTTCAAGATCACTTTCCCCATGCTTTCACCGATTATTTTTTTCAACCTGATCATGCAGCTCATCAATGGCTTTCAGGACTTTACGCCGGCAATGCTGATTACCAAGGGAGGTCCGGCCAACGCGACCTATCTGTACGGAATGCTGTTGTACGAAAACGCATTTTCCTATTTCAAAATGGGTTATGCATCGGCGCTTTCCTGGATATTGTTTGTGATCATGATTGCCATAACCGCAATTTTGTTTAAATCCAGCGGGACGTGGACACATTACGAGGATGGGGGGAGAGGTGCATGAATAAAAAGATTTTACGTCATTTCAACAGCTATCTGGTATTGCTTATTGTTGGAGTGATAATGATATTCCCTTTGATTTGGATGATTTTTGCCTCTTTTAAACCTAATAACGAAATATTTGGAAATGTAAACATCTTTCCGAGCAAAATCAATTTCGATTCCTATGTTTCAGGGTGGAAGGGCCACGGACAGCTGAATTTCGGCGTATTTCTCAAAAACAGTATCGCGCTGGTTGCACCCACTGTTGCTTTCACTGTGCTTTCCAGTACTATTGTAGCTTATGGTTTTGCCCGTTTTCGTTTTCCGTTCAAGAAACTGCTATTTTCCATTATGATCTCTACTTTGATCCTGCCGAATGCAGTTTTGATCATTCCCCGCTATCTGCTGTTCCGCGACCTGAAATGGCTTGATACTTACAAGACCTTCACAATGCCTGCATTGTTTGCGTGTACGCCTTTTTTCATCTACATGCTGATCCAGTTTTTCCGTTCCATACCGTTCGAACTGGATGAATCAGCCAAGATCGATGGCTGCAATGCCTTTTCCATCCTTGTGCGTATCATGCTTCCTCTTTGCAAGCCTGCAATTATATCCGCAGCGTTGTTTCAAGCCATATGGACCTGGGAGGATTTCTTTAATTCACTTATTTATATCAATTCAGTTAAAAAGTTCACCGTCAGTCTTGCTCTCAGAATGGCTATGGATACTTCCGAAGCTGCAAACTGGAGCAGTATTCTTGCCATGGCAGTGGTCAGCATGCTTCCATGTGTCCTGCTTTTCTTCTCTGCTCAGAAATACTTTGTTGAAGGCATATCAACGTCAGGACTTAAAGGTTAACATTGAAAGGGGGGACCATCTATGATTCGAATTGGAATTACCTATTTATATACCATATCTACCTATGGTTACCCACCGGCCTGGGAGGACGATCTTCGGGCGCTTTCCGACATCAAATCCATGGGCTTTCACTATCTCGAAATGGAGGCGCTTGGACAGCAGCACTCAGCTCAGATTATGACTCATAAGGAAGACTTCCGTGAGGCGTTGTCGGCAAATGGCATTCATGTCCATAATTTTTGCGCTGTTGATCCGGAATTGGTCTCTTTGAACAAAGACATCCGTACGGCTGCCATTGAACGCTTTCTCCAGACGGCACAGTTAGGCCGTGAACTCGGGGCAGAAACCCTGCATCTGGCCAGTTATGCGCCGCCGGTCGAATATCTGAACGGACGGCCGTATGCACTTGGCAAGAAATATTCCATTATGGACAAAATACCCATACACATCCCCGACGGATTTTCATGGAATGCAGTATGGAATGCGCTGGTGGAATCCTGCAGGGCCTGTGCCGACATTGCGCCGGATATGACGATTCTGATGGAACCCCGTATAGGCGAAACTGTCTGTTCCACGGATGCACTGCTTCGGTTGGTTATGGATGTTGACAGGCTGAATTTCAAAGGCAATTTCGATACCGGCCATTTTTCGGCAGGGCGGGAATGTGTCCCTCTTGCCCTCAAAAAGCTTCAAGGGCATTTTGCCAATATCCATATATCGGACAACGACCCTTCAAATTTACGCCATATAACTGTTGGAAAAGGTACTATCGATTGGTCTGAATTTTTCCGCCTGCTCAAGGAAATGGAATATGCAGGTTATTTGGGCATCGACTTGACTCTGTCCAAGACACTCAGACAGGATCTGCTTGAATCTGCCGATTTTATTCTGAAAACGGCACATAAGGCCGGGTTGAAAATTGAAATATAACGAGGCGACAGATATCTTCCACCTCGGATGGATGGGCGAGCAGTCTCGTTGAAAAGTAGCAGAGGTATAAAAATGTTTCTACAACCGAAACGTTTTCATTGAACCGATGTATTATAGCGAAAGGATGAGTGATATGTTAATTAGAAAAGAAAAAATAGACCTGTTGAGAATTGAAATTTATGATACCGAGGAGGCTATGGGACAGGCGTCGGCCGCATATGGAGCGCAGGTACTGAAGGAACTGTGCGGGAAACAGGATGAAGTGAATATTCTGGTCTCTACCGCGCGTTCTCAGGAGAGCATGATGCGAGTTTTGGAAGCAACCGGGGACATAGACTGGAGCAAAATCAACCTGTTCCACGTGGACGAATACATCGGTCTTCCGGAGGGAGATGAACACCGTCTGAGTTTCCAGTTGCTGGGATATTTTTTCAAGACAACCCCTTTTAGAGCGACCTTTTTCATGAATCCTCTTGCCTCCGATCTGGAAATCGAGTGTCGGCGTTACGAGGACCTTTTGAAAAAGCATCCAGTGGATATTTCCTTTGTAGGAATCGGTGACAATGGACATCTTGCATTTAATGAACCAAACATTGCAGATTTTAAAGATCCTGTGTTCGTGAAAACGGTTGATATTGATCCGGTTTCCAAAAATCAGCTAGTACAGCATAAAAATTATGACGGCCCTGAGCAAATGCCGGATCGGGCTTTTACACTGACACTTCCTGCTCTAATGAGTGCAAAAGCTGTTATTTGTACTGTGCCGTTTGTTACCAAGGCAAGGGCCACTGCCCGTTCACTGAAAGGGCCTGTTGAAACAGCCTGCCCGGCGTCTGTAATGCGTCGTCATCCTAACGCCGTGCTGTTTTTGGACAGAGACAGTGCAAGTCTTTTATAGTACGACGGACTGCTTTTATAGAGAAAATAGAAGCAGATTGAAATAGTGAAGTTCGAGGAGGAATTCATATGAATCATAAAGTTTTAATTAATTCTGAAGAACTCGGGAAAAGTGCGGCAAAGTATTGTGCGGCGATTCTTAAGAAAACGATAGAAGAGAAAGGTTTTGCCAGGATGATACTTTCAACCGGAGCATCCCAGTTTGAAACCCTGGATGCATTGGTACACGAGGATGTTGACTGGAGCAAGGTGGAAATGTTTCATCTTGACGAGTATTTTGACATGCCGGTTACCCATCCTGCCAGTTTTAGAAAGTACCTGGAGGAGAGATTTGTCAGCAGGATTAATTTGAAAAAAGTCAATTATGTAAGCGGGGAAGGGGACGTCCAGGAAAATATTAATATATTGACGCAGGAGATCAGAAAAGCACCGATTGATCTTGCATTGATCGGGATCGGTGAGAATGCCCATATTGCATTTAATGACCCGCCTGCTGACTTTGACACGAAAGAAGCCTATATTGTTGTGAATCTGGATGAGAAATGCAGAAAACAGCAGCTCGGTGAAGGATGGTTTCCGACCTTTGAAGATGTACCCCAAAAAGCAGTATCAATGACAGTCCATCAGATAATGGATAGCAGGGTTATTGTCTCATGCGTGCCTCATAAAGTGAAAGCAGAGGCTGTACGAAATACACTTTCCAGTGAGATCACAAACAGGATACCTGCGACAATACTTAGGAAGCATTGTAATTGGACTCTTTTTCTGGATAAGGAATCCGCTTCTTTAATTGATAGGAAATAAGGATATGATAGTTAAAAAGATATGGGAAGAAAATGAAAAAGAACCCCCCCGCGAGAAATTACTGATACGGAAAGACCAAACTGAGACAATAGCTTTGGGATATGTATCGGTGAATCATGGTGAAAGCACAGATCCGGGCTTTCACCATGATGAGGAAGAAATTTACGTTATCCTGAAGGGGAAAGCCATACTAACAATCGGAGAAGAGGAGTGCGAGGTTGGACCGGGGTCTGTTGCCTATGTACCAAGGAATCAGCCTCACAGGATGACTTGTGCATCGGGAGAGAAACTCGAATATTTGTACTTTGCAAATTGGCCGGATAAAACATCTTAAGGCTCAATACGCCGCAATATTGAATGGACTTTGAAAAATAATGCAGTGGAGATGTTTTTATGGCCACTCAAAAGAAGAATTTACGATCAATCTACTGTTCAATAACACTTTTTGCAATTTTAACGAAATTTACCAACCTCAATGGATCATTCTGGACAGTATGGACATCCTTCAAGCAAATATCTGCAAAGCAGTGATTTTTTTTGAATAAATCCATATTGCTCTTAATTATATTCCTGATTATTTCTTCGTTAAAGCCTGTACAAACCGTTTCAGAAGGACTTGGCCTCCATGAGCAGACATAATCTTTCCCTATTTGTTCTGCGCAGGAGGCTACATTTGCAAAGGGAGAGACCGCTATCCTTCTAAGGTTCGGAATTTTCCTCAGTATATCGATTTTTTTTGTCAGGTCCTCACAGCATCCATATGCTGTCATCCCGAACTTTTCCATAATCGGTATCTGATATTGCAGCATGAACTCCTCATGCTGCTCCGGTGAAATTAATGTAAATTCCTGGGCAGCCATATAGCCCCAAAGCTCTTTTCTCTTTACAGGGCCACTGTTGGCTTTAGGATCTTTCAGTCCTTTTACATAAGGCATGGATTGATTCTGATGATCGCATAACTGCCAATCTCCTGCCTTTTCAGCTTCTTCGTGCGCTTTCAATATACCGTCCCGCATAAAGCCGAGGAGATTGTGAAGCCATTCGGGGTTGTCCATTATATCCCACATCACTTGCTCTATTCCCCTTAAGTAGCCAAGGTCAGTTGCAATATCTCCTGACCACATTCTCCAAAATGGTCCCCTGTCTATATTTACTGTAAGAATGTCACCTACTGCTTCCTTTAGCTTTGACACATTCTCCGCAGTCTTCTCTTCATCAATTTTGTGTGTGGGCAAAATCATCTGCTTAACGGTATCAAGTTCTTTTATTGGAGCATCCACATGATAGGAACCGCCCTCAACCCCGCTTTTAACAAGCTGTACTCCCAGACCCCATGACCCTTTTTCAGGAAGTATATTGGAAGCCTGCTGTGTAATCCACGGCTCTATTACATAATCATCCCCAAGGGTGTTCTGAAAAATCATGGTTCTGAGAAAATACTCATGATCCCTGTAAAAGCTATCTTCACAAGTCAGAAGGGGTTCTATAACCTCCCTTTCCCAGCCTCCGAACCGAATATAAATCGGGGTTCTGACATATTCAAGATTATTATGTCTTCTCCAGAGATCCCTTTTCTCTTCCTGAATATCTTCCGATGCAATTTCTTGAACCTTTTTTGCCAGTTCTCTTATAATGTTTATATCTTTCCGATTATTCATTTTGATGATTCTCCTTATGCAATATATGACGTAATCCAATATATATAAGGAATTATAACACGTACTATAAATAATGGAATTGACAAACCCGTCATACTTTTATACAATTCCGATATGGAAACTTTAGAGAGTATCATACAAGCAAAAGTTAATGACTGTGCAAAGTTTATTTGCCGTCCTGATTGGCACTGGGATACGTTGACCGGATTTAATGATTTTGACTTATGGACAATACTAAATGGGCGTGGCATGCTTCATACCCCAAATGCCACCTATAATTTCAACAGAGGTGATTGCTTTTTACTTAGACCGGGAGAAAGATATATCGGAGAGCATGATCCACAGAACCCTTTAATAGTGATTTACATACATTTTAATTATGTAGATTATCAAGGAGAAAACTACCTTCCGGAACAGGAATCCATCCCCCGATTGCATCGCAGAATTGGAGAATTCAGTTTTTTCGAACGGCTTTTGGAGAAAACAGCCGATTGTTTTCAAAGCAGTGCAAAGTACAATTATGCAGCAAACAATTGGCTACGGGTGGTGCTCCAGGAGATGGCCGTATGGGATCTCAATATCGAGAGTGCTGGAAGTGAAATCATACAACGTACTTTAATAGAAAATGTCTGCGACAGGATAAAAAAAGATCCGGGCCACAATTATACCATCAGAGAGCTTGCAAAGGAAAATTCTTTTTCACAGGATTATTTTTGTCGTCTGTTTAAAAAGTATGTAAACATCACCCCACACACCTTTATTTCCGATATCAGGATAGATAATGCAAAGCAGCTGCTGATCTCATCGAACCATCCGGTTACCAGAATAGCGGAAATCCTCGGTTATAATGACATATATCATTTTTCAAAACGCTTTCAGGAGAAAACAGGCATGTCTCCCATGGCATTCAGGAAATCCTGGAAATATGCAAAATAAGTTCTTTTACGTGCCCCTTACTTCTCCCGGCGTTTTACCCGTGACTTTTCTATAAAGCTTGTAAAAATAACTTGGCTGCTCCAGTCCCACAGCTTTTGTTATCTCCTCAATTTTTATATTTGTAGTTTTAAGTAACAAGGTAGCTTTCTCTATTCGCTTATTAATAAGATAATCAGAAAAGTTCACACCTGTTTCATTTTTAAACAATCTGCTGAAATAGCTGCTGTTCATATTGACCATTGCAGCCATGGATTCGCAGGTGATTCTTTCGCTGATATTTGTATCTATATATCTCAAAACAGCACTAATTTCTCTTCGAGAGGTTACCGGCGGGTTCATTGCCGAAAGAACAAGATAAGATTCTATCATTTCGGAGAGGTTCTCCTTTACTGCCATAAATGTGTCGGGATCAGCCATGGCAGTGCCTATGTCTTTTCCCTTTTTGAGAGCGGTCAATTCCATTTGCATTTTTATATTATTATAGATACGTTTTACGCAGGCCGGCGAATAATTCGATTTTTGCAGCTTGTTATAAAGCCATTCCAATGTTTGATTTATCAGGACACGATCAGATTTGTTCAACGCCAGAATAAAATCTGCCGTGAATTCCTCAAGCAGCGAGTTGCCATCCTCAGTTGAATAGGTTTTTCTTTCGCTTATTATAAAGCCGCTCCCATCGTAAAAATAACTATCCCTTAACTGTTTGTTCTCATCAAGAGCTTTACCGATATCACCGTACAACATATAGCTGCTTCCTATACAGGATGAAACGGGAACATTCAAAGCCTCAAAAACGGAAGCATGAAATTGTTTTAACTTTTCTTCCAGATTTTTTTTAACGGCAAAATAACTGTCACCATCCCAATATAACGCTGCATATATGCCTTTCCCCAAAGCAAAGTATTTTATATTTTCGTTTTGAAGTATTTCTTCCGCCAACTTTAAGACATGGGCCTTAAAAAGATAGTTTTCTTTTGCCGTACTTCGTTCCATACTCTTCTCGTAATTATCCACATAGGTGCATATTACTCTGAACGGCCCATCAACAAGCTTGATTTTCAAAGCCTTCGCTCTTTCCAATATGTTTTCCTTACTAAGGGATATATTTTCTGAAATATCAGTAAAGAATTTTTCTTCCAAAATAATCTTACTGGAAGATAATTCGCGATTAAGGAGATAGACCTCGTCATATTTACTGTTTTCAGCCAGAAATGTTCTGCTGAATTTACACAAAAGTTCGGATAAGCTGTTTTGTGTCAGAGTATATTTCAGAACATAATCTTCCACCTGCAATTTTACTGCCTTAAGCGCATAGTTAAAATCTTCATGGCATGTGAGGAAAATACATTTTATATCCGGTTTAAGTTTTTGAACTTCATTAATTAATTCAACGCCATCCATTCCGGGCATAGTTATGTCTGTTATAATCAGATCGGGCACTTCTTCTCTGCACATTGCCAAAGCTGCTGTTCCATTACGTGCAATAGCAGATATGGAGTAACCGAATTTTCCCCAATCAATTATTTTTTCCAACCAGTCCAGCATTTCCACATCATCATCAACAAGCATTGTTTTTATCACAATTTACTACTCCTCAGGCAGCCCTGGCAGAACAACCTCTACCACAGTTCCGTCACCCTGTTTATTTAAGTACCTGATTCCATACTGGCTTCCATAGTACATTTTTAATCTCTCATTTACATTGGCAACACCAATTCCGGAAAACCGACCTTCCGAACTTGATTTAACATAATCCAGAGGATTAAATTCCAGACCCTTACCATTATCAGAAATACGAATTATTGTCCCGTTCTCATCAAGGCTTCCGGTTATCTCAATGATTCCTGTACAATTTAAACCTTCAAACCCATGAATAATTGAATTTTCAATCAGTGGTTGAAAAAGCAGTTTGGGAATTTTATAATCTTTAAGAATCTCAGGAATATCAACATATAATTCGATAGTTATGCCGTGCCGCATTTGCATGATTTTTACATAGTTTAAAAGTATATCTATTTCCTGATCTAAAGGTATAAGTTCTTCCCCTTTTACCAGCGTCATGCTTAAAAGATTTATCAAAGAGACGATCATTTCGGAAACCTTATCCTTTTTATCCGTATCTGCTGCACATCTTACCGCATTCAAAGTATTGAAAAGAAAATGGGGATTGATTTGCGACTGCAGTGCCTGAAGCTCGGCAACCCTTTTCTTCCTTTCAGTTTCCACATTTTCTTTCATCAAAGTATTGATATTTCTTCTCATAATATCAAAGTTGTCCTCCAATACACGGACTTCATCTCTGCTGCTGCCTGAATCGGGATTGTTAAATACATTCAAGTCTGTTGCCAGCATGGTTTTTGACAGCCTGTGCAAGGGTACGGAAATACCACGCGCTATAGCGGCGGCAATAAAGAGGAAAATTAGAATACTGACCAAATTAAGAAATAAAAACTTATTTGAGGTTTCATGCAGCTTACCGGATAACTCGGAAACAGGCTTAATGTCTGCCAATGTCCACCCATTCCCTTTAAGGCGTTCATAAGTTATGGAATATTTTTCTTCATTAGTAAAAATAATATTGACATGGCCTTTTCCGTTACCGGGAATATTTTCACCTGAAATGGAGTCGAATTTTTTTGATAACCATGGCTTATAGGTTGAAGCAATTACATTCATTCTGCTATCCAGAAGGATACGCTTCACAGGAATACTTTCCGGAGTCATCAGGTTGGTAATCTCCTTTTCCGGCAAACTGACTATCAATACACCGATCAGGCTGCCGTCTTTCTTGCTTTCAATACTTTTAATCCAGGTAATCACATGGGATGAGTCTTTGCTGGATTTTTCCACATAATTCTTTTCAATCCCAACGAAATGAATACTGCTTCCCAATTGTTTTAAATAGTCCGGAGTATATTTCAACAAGTATTTCTGTTTTTCAGCATCTGTGATTGGATAATTAACATACCCAAGGGAACCGGTTCTTGAAATCAGTGTAATGTAAGCATTAATTCTATTGACAAAGAAAACATTTGAAATAACACTTTCCGCCTTGCGAAGCTGAGCCAGTCTATTAGCCTGCTCTTTCCCATTCAGGTCCTTTTCATCCCTATCCAGTTCTAAAACAAAATCTCTGACAAGGTCATCATTACAGACATACACTGCTGCATGGAGCAGTTCGTTTGTTACACCGGAAATACTGCCCAAAGCTACTTCAACCGAACTCAAAGTATCCCGGTAATTTTGTGTTACAACCAGATTTTCTATTGTCTTACTGGATATAACATAAGAAAGAAGAACAGGCAGGATAATTATTATCACAAAGGATAAAATCATTTTCTGGAATATACTCAAATTTTTAATAAATTTAAAAGGACTATTCCTCATGATTTATTCCATCCACTTTTTTTTAAGTATTAACGCCGATTATACCATACTCAATACGAATTAAAAAGTCATGAGAACATACTTACAAGTGGTCAAAAAGCATTGTGACCAGTTTAACCCGATGATACGATAGAGCTATTGAAAAAATGCAAGACGGTAATAAAGTATTGCTTTTGAAAGGACTATTCCATGCTCAATAGCAGAAGTCTTAATTCCTATTGGAAATTCGTCGCAGATAAAGAAAACAAGGGTGAAAAGAACCGGTGGCAGGACAATATTCCCATGAATGCTGAAGATATTTGGGTTCCAGGCTGCTGGAATGAACACAGTGATGAACTTTACCATTATGAAGGTGTTGCCTGGTATTATAAGAAAATATATATCAAAGGTTCTGAGGACATAAAAAGACAGGTATTGTTCTTTTATGGCGTCAATTATGAATGTGAGATTTTCATAAATGGAAGTTTTGCCGGGGCCCACACAGGAGGCTATACCCCTTTTGAAATTGACATCACGAAATATGTAAAATATGATGCAGAGAATCTTATCACTGTTCGTGTAGATGCGGAAACAGGCCTTTTAACCGTTCCGCCGCTTAATGTAGACTGGTTCAATTACGGAGGCATTTTCAGAGATGTGGAACTGCATGAGACAGGCACCTCCTGGCTTGATGACGTCACAGTCGTGACAAAAGCAGATGGGAATATCCGTATAAAAATGAAAATAGGAAATTATAACGGCGAAATAAACTGTTTTGCAGCAATAAGAGTAGTTGACCCAAATAGTCAGGCAGAAGTCATTAAAATAACGAAAGATTTAAATTCAGAAGAAGTTGAAGTTCTTTTTAAAATACCACAGGTAAAACTTTGGTCTCAGGAATCCCCCTTTATGTATTCCTTTGAAATAACATTAAGTTGCAATGAAAATTCTTTGGATATATGGAAACATAAAATAGGTGTAAGGGAATTCTCCATAAAAGACAGGAAGGTCCTGCTGAATGGCAAAGAAGTGAACCTTAGAGGCTATTCAAAGCATGAAGAATATCCCATGCTGGGAAGATCCTTCTCCTATGATATTGTTCGCAAGGATTATGAAATATGTAAAAAGGGAAATGCAAACTTTGTCAGACTATGCCACTACCCTCATCACCTTAAGGAATATGAAATAGCAAGTGAAATGGGATTTTTAGCAATCGCGGAAGTTCCGAATGTAAATCTGAGAAAGGAGCATTTTACAGATCAAGGTGTTAAAGAAAATTGTTTAAATCAGTTGAAGGAACTGTTGAAATACTATAAAAACGAGACCTGCATAGCTTTTTGGAGCTTATTCATCGAATGTGATACTTATGAAGATGAAGCAGTTGATTTTGTCCCGTATGTCATAAATACTGTCAAAGCAAATGATCCAACCAGAATGACCATACATGCCTCCAATATTCCTCTGGAAGACAGGACATATGACTATTTCGACATAGTCGGGATAAATTACTGGTCAGGCTGGTACAACGGTGAATCTCTGGAACAGGGAAGCCAAATGCTTGACCAAATCGCAGGCAGATATCCGGGAAAACCTGTTATTATAACCTCCGGTGGCTGGGAAGCTATATATGGAGCCCATTCTGCAGCCAGAAGAGAAAAATGGTCTGAAGAAGTTCAAGCCGAGTACTTGCAAAATGCAAGCAGGATGTATATGTCAAAATCGTATATTGTTGGTGAGATTTTTTGGACGTTCAACGATTTTAGAGTCACTCCCTGGCTCAAAGGAAATGAGAAAGGTCAGAACTTTGCTTCATGGGTATTAAGGCCTATGGAATTAAACAATAAAGGTGTCCTCGATCTGTACCGGAGGCCAAAGCTTGCTTATTCAACCCTGGCAGATGCTTTTAAGGAATGGGACGCCAGATAAATATTCCCAATAGAAACCGGAAAGGAGGAGGTTTTATGGCAATAAAAAATAGTGCCACCCAGAGAAAAGAAAATCTTGCCGGGTATTTGTTTTTGTTACCCATCTTGTTGGGATTTTTAATATTTATGTTGTTTCCCATACTGTTTTCATTCATTTTAAGCTTTTCAAAATGGGACTTCATGAAAGGGCTTTCATCAATTAAATTTACAGGTTTCGATAATTTTTTTGCAATATTTAAGGACCCCTGGTTTACAAGTTCATTGAAAAACACCTTTGTATTTGCAGCAACTACTGTACCGCTCTCAATTTCAATTGGTCTTATCCTTGCTGTGCTTATCGACAAGTATGTTTATTTTAAAAACTTTTTAAAGCTATCCATATTCCTGCCTTACATATCCAGTATCATTGCCTCCGCTGTGGTATGGTCGGTTGTACTGCATCCTTCTTACGGACCTGTAAACGAATTACTTAAGAGTCTGGGCGTAATAAATCCCCCCAGATGGTTTGGGGATATGAAATGGGCTTTACGGGCAGTTATAGCATTTTCCATCTGGCAGCAGTTGGGATATGTTGTTCTGGTTTATATGGCCGGATTGAAAGGCATACCAAATGAACTATATGAATCTGCGGATATCGATGGCGCAGGCAAGGTAAGAGTGTTCTTCTCAATAACACTGCCCATGATATCGCCTACTACATTCTTTCTATTAATTATGCAGCTTATTGGTTCCTTTAAAGTTTTTGACGTTATAAGTGCTTTAACGGATGGGGGTCCCGGAACATCGACGACTGTAATCGCCTACTATATATACCGCTCAGCATTCAAATATTTCGAAATGGGTAATGCAAGTGCTTCAGCCTGGATTATGTTTATCTGTATATTTGCAATAACCCTTTTCCAATGGAAATATCAAAAAAAATGGGATAATAACAATTAATGAGGGAAAATCTGTTATGAAAACGATGGGACTGGGACATAAAATTACCAAGATGTCACTTACTGCATTACTTCTAATAATTGTAATAACGATGATTGCGCCTTTTATTTGGATGATATCCGCATCCATGAAATATGAAGCGGATGTTTTTACATTTCCCATACAGTGGATTCCTAAAAGGTTTCACCTCATTGAGAACTACAGCGAAGTATGGATGGGAAAATATAATTTGCTTTTATATTACTGGAATTCAATAAAGATAACTGTCATATCAACGATTTTGCAGGTAGCTTTTTCTGCAATGGCAGGTTATGCCTTTGCCAAGATAAACTTTAAGTTTAAAAATTTAGTCTTTACCAGTTTAGTTGCAACTTTGATGATTCCTGACCAGGTTACTCTTGTGCCGAAATTCTTTATAGCAAGATGGATGGGCTTATATGATACGCATACTTTTATCATATTGATTCTCTCGTTTAGTGTTTACGGTATGTTCCTTATGCGTCAGTACATGGTGACTATTCCGGATGCTCTCCTGGAATCGGCAAAGATAGATGGAGCAAACCACTTAAGAATATTTGCAGCAATTATGCTTCCCATGTCAAAGCCTATTATCGCAACTCTCGCAATACTGAAATTCGTATGGACATGGAATGATTATCAGGACTCTTTGGTTTTCCTGAAATCAAGGGAACTATTTACACTGCAACTTGGAATAAAGCAATTTGCTACACAAAGCGGAGCAATTTATTCCCTTATTATGGCTGCAGCTGTTTGTGCAATTGTCCCATTAATTATTATTTTCATTACTGGTCAGAAATACATATTGGAAGGAATGACTGCAGGTGCAATTAAAGGCTAGGGGCTATTAACTTACATAAAGTAAGTGTAATATAAAAATCAAAAAATTTTTAGGAGGAGATCGAATGACAAGAATGTTTAAACAGGTATCAATCTTAATGCTGTTGCTAGCTATGACAGCAAGCTTGCTTGTAGGTTGTGGCAAGAACACAACTGACGGTTCCGCTGCATCCACCTTACAGGCCGCAAACCAAGCCACAGGCACGACACCTGGGGATAAAACCGTTTCAGAACCTGTTACACTTAAATTTGCCGCTTTTATAAGTACCAAGGATGTAAACGGCAACTATATTGAACAAAATGTTATCGATGAGTTTACTAAAAAGAATCCCAATATCAAAGTAGAATTGCAAATGATAACAGATAACGATTCGGAAGAATATGTTAAGAAAACGGATCTGATGCTTGCAGGTGGAGATGACATTGATCTTCTTGTTTATCCAAGACTTGACTGGTGTGCAGACAGAGCCAGAAAAGGAATGCTTGCCCCATTGGATGAATATATCACAGCAGAAGGTAAGAAATTTAGCGATCTATTTACAGTAGATACACAAGTTGACGGGAAAATATATTCTTTGCCAAATGATTCTACAATAAACTTTGTCATGCTTAACAAGCAGTACCTCGACGAAGCTGGTCTCCCGATTCCAAAGCTTGACTGGACATGGGATGAATACAGGGATTATGCTAAAAAACTGACAAAGGGTGATGGACAGGATAAGCGTTATGGCTCCTATATGCATACCTGGGCTGATTTTAAATTCTATGGTCCTTTAAATACATATACTTTCGGACCTTTGCTCAAAGAAGACGGAACCAGTAATATAACTGATCCGAATATCAAAGACTGGCTCCAATTCAGATCTGATCTGGAAAATGTGGATAAATCCCAAATCCCATATTTTGAAGCAAAATCAAGTAAATTAGCTTACAGGGATGTATTTTTTCAGGGCAAGGCAGCAATGGTTCCAATCGGATCCTGGATGATTGGTGAAATTGCGACGAGTTTGGATAAGTATCCTCACGATTGGGCAGTTGCTTTTGCACCTATCCCCAAATTTAAAGATTATCCTGCAGGGTCAACAAATACTGGAATTAATATGACAGCTGTAACCAGCAATTCAAAACATAAAGAAGAAGCATATTTGTTTGCGAAATTCGATAGCGAAGAGGGCGTAATTATCAGAGCACAAGGTTTGCCCTGCAAGACTACCTATGATTTGGACGGGTTGCTGACTAAGATGATCGCCGGGAAGGATACTCTAT
>WSSedL1CaDRAFT_10001124_pt1 | contig 16581 bp, 17 predicted proteins | sample WetSurSL1Cattail_FD_9464 | JGI IMG/M metagenome (IMG submission 9464)
GCGACGTGGTGGTGATCCGGGTGCTGGCGGGCGCCGCCCGCCGCGGCCCAGCGCCTGAAGCCCAGACGCTGTACGAGCCGGTGGAAGACTGAGCGACCGACGTTGTGCGACGCTGCCCTTGGCTTTGCGCTATGTCGGATATATGAATCATACACGAATCATATACCGAGATCGCGATGGGCATTGTCAACATAGACGACGATTTGCACGATCAACTGCGCCGGGCGAGCAAAGTGTCGTGCCGTTCGATCAACGCGCAAGCCGCCTATTGGATCAAGCTCGGCATGCTTTGCGAGACCAACCCGACGCTCGGTTTCACGGAGATCATGGAACGCGAGATGACGTCCGCCGGCGTTTCGGTTCCGTCGCTGGCCGCGAATGAAGCATGACGAAGCAGCCGCATGAACTGGCGTTGCTGGCTGAATCCGGCCGGCTGTTGGCGTCGGTGTTCGAACGCATTGATCGAACACCGCTCGCCGGGGCGTCGACGCTTCAGATCAACGATATGGTCGAACGCTTCATCGTCGACGATCTTAAGGCCCGGCCCGCGAGCAAGGGCCAATATGACTTTGGTTTCGTGTTGAATTCCTCGGTGAACGAGGTGGTCTGCCACGGCGTTCCCTCGGCCTCCGACGTGCTTCGGGACGGCGACATCGTCAATTTCGACATCACACTGGAGAAGAACGGCTACATCGCCGATTCCAGCAAGACGTACCTCGTGGGCAAGGTGCATCCCGCCGCCAAAAGACTCGTCCAGACCACCTACGACGCCCTATGGATGGGCATCCAGGCGGTTCGTCCCGGCGCACGGCTTGGAGACATCGGTTTTGCGATCGAACGCCATGCCAAGCGGCACGGCTATTCCGTGGTGCGCGACTACTGCGGCCACGGCATCGGACGCGAAATGCATGAAGAACCGCAGATCATGCATTTCGGAAAACCGGGAACCGGCCTCCTCCTCCGCGAAGGTATGGTCTTCACAATCGAGCCGATGATCAACCGCGGCCGGCGGGGGGTGCGAACCGAAGCCGACGGTTGGGCGGTCGTAACCAAAGATGGCTCGCTTTCCGCCCAGTTCGAGCACACCGTTGCCGTCACCGCGTCCGGCGTGTCGGTGCTGACCCTACGGCCAGACGAAACGGGCGCCGGATCGGCATAGCGTTTTATGGCGGTGGCCGGTTGATAGGCATCGCATGAGGCGTCGGAGGCATGTCCGTCCGGCCAGCGATGAAGCTCACCCAATCCGCCGCAGTGGTCATTACAGGGTTGATCCTGGGCCCGGCGCGCCCTAAGACCGCTGCCTAGAATTTGGACCGGAGCCTTGTCCCGATGGCCTATGTCGTTACCGACGCCTGCATCAAGTGCAAGTTCATGGATTGCGTGGAAGTGTGTCCGGTCGACTGTTTCTACGAAGGCGAAAACATGCTCGTCATCCACCCCGACGAGTGCATCGACTGCGGCGTCTGCGAGCCGGAATGCCCGCCCGAAGCCATCAAGGCCGATACCGAAAGCGGCCTCGAGAAGTGGATGTCGCTGAACGCCGAATACGCCAAGAAGTGGCCGAACATCAGCCAGAAGGGCGAGCCGCCGGCCGACCGCGAACAATTCCGCAATGAAACTGGCAAGCTGGAAAAGTACTTTTCCGAGAAGCCCGGCCAAGGGTCGTAAAATTAACCGTCTAACTGGCACAGAAACGGGATTTATCCTTCGGAAACGGACGGTTGGGATTGAAAACAAAGGTACCAGGGACAGCCTAGTTCGCGTCCGCGAACACAAAGAAGTCCCAATCTTTCAAAGGTTTGAGGAAAGAGTCCTTCCCTTTCTCCTCAACATGTGGTACCTTACATCTGTTCTGAAATGGACTCGAATGGCGCTGCCCCACCCGGATTAGAGGAAGGTCCGGAGGCGCCGCAACACGACAGTGTTAAATTTAGCGGTGCCGGACCTGCCCCCGGTCGGTGCCCGTTCGAGTGCGCAATACGGAAAGCGAAATGACCACAGCAAAAGCTCCTGTTGCCACCGCGCCGGTGGTGAAGAAGGTACCGGCGAACTCTAATCGGAAACTGGATTTCAAGGCCAATGACCACGTCGTGTATCCGACGCATGGCGTTGGCCGGATCATGCGTGTCGAAGAGCAGGAAGTTGCGGGCACCAAGCTCGAACTGTTCGTCATCACCTTCGACAAAGACAAAATGACTCTGCGCGTTCCGGTGATCAAGGCGAAAGCCGTCGGCATGCGCAAGCTGTCATCGCCCGACACCGTCACCACGGCCCTCAACACCCTGAAAGGCCGCGCCCGCGTCAAGCGGACGATGTGGTCGCGCCGGGCGCAGGAATACGAAGCCAAGATCAACTCCGGCGATCTCGTCTCGATTGCCGAAGTCGTGCGCGACCTGCATCGCGCGTCCGGCCAGCCGGAACAGTCCTATTCCGAACGCCAGCTTTATGAAGCGGCTTTGGCCCGCATGGCGCGCGAAGTCGCGGCGGTCGAAAAGATCGACGAAGCGGCAGCGGTCAAACGCGTTGAAGGGGCCTTGCTGAAAAAGGCGGCCTAAGGCGTTTGTAAGAAAGTGTATTCAAATATTTGAAGGGCCCGGGGGCGACTCCGGGCCTTTTGGTATGTTTTTTGCTGCTTTACTCGGATATGAATCACCGACGGCATTTTCAATGCCGCTGCGTTCAATGAATGTGTCCGCCAACCACGGGGTTGATTCCATGAAGTGGCTCGTTGCGGCGTTAATCGGTTCGGCCTCCGGATGGCTGATCGCCTCTGTGACCAATGAGGTTGCGATTGCGGTGATCAGCGGCGGCGCCATCGGCTTCTTGGCGACGGTGGCCTTGTTCGGCACGCGTCCAGTTCATTCGGTGGCCAAGGTGGCCGGCGCGATGGCGCTCGGATGCCTGGCCGGCTGGCTGGTCGCGGCCCTGACCGACACGCTGGCGCCCGCCATGGCCATCGGCTCCGGCATCGGCGTTCTGGCCACCATCGCCTTGTCCGGCGAACGCCCGCTGCGCTCGCTGGTGAAAGTGGTCGTGACCATGGCTATCGGGTTTGCTATCGGCTGGGGCATCGGCGCCGCCGTCGGCGACCATCGCCTCGGCATGGTGCTGGCGATCCCGCTCGGCCTGCCGCTATTGATCCTGCTGGCCGACACCGTCCGCCTGCCCCGCCACCGCCCGTTCTGAGCCGGGAAGTTCGTGCCGCAATAGCTCAGTGTCGTGCGCCGCATCTTGTGCAGCGCTTCGGCCGCGCCGAACCACGCAGGAGCGACGCCCCCACCACCGCCAGCAACACCGCAGCCAGCACGACCACCGGCAGGTGCACGAACAGCAGCAGCACCAGCGCCAGTACGATGAAGATCGAGCCCGTCATGATGAAGCGGGCGCGGCCGGGAAGCGCGGCGCCGCAATGGGGACAGTTCATGCCGGGCTTCTACACTGGGTGTTTTTAATTGTCGCGCGCCTTTTCGGAAAACCGCTTCGCACTTTTCCGGTCGCGCTCCCTTATTGCAGCAACTCGATCTGCTTCGGATTGCCCACCGCGATGACGGGGCCGCCCATCGCCTGCACCACGCCGCGCACGCGGATCAGTTTGCCTTCATAGTTGAGCGGATCGACGCCCATCGTCTTGAACGTCTTCACGTCGCCGGCGCTGATGCTCACGGTGAAATCGCGCTTCCAGTCGGCGCCGAAATTGAGGAACACGCCGCCTTGCGGATGGACCGCCGCGCGCACCACCCGCCCCACCACAATCTGGAAGGTGCCGATGTCGGGCCCAAGTTGCTCGATCAGACGCGTGGCGTAGGCTGGATCGGCCCACAGCCCGAGACCGGCTTTGCGCGCCTCGGCCTCCGCCGCATAAAGCTCGCGATTGCACTCGCCGCGGTCGGGCAAGAGTTCCACCCGCGCGAGACCCTTCTGCACCAGATCGAGCTGCAGCCAGACGCCGTCGCGGGTGAAGATCTGGCTGCGGACGCGGTCGTAACGGTCTTCCTTGGGCCAGACCGCACGCGCATCGAGTGCGCCCCCCCGGGCGAGGCTTTCCAACTCGGCAAAGGCCCGGTCGGCGATCGCCTGCGGGGCATGATCCTGCGAACCGGCCGGAAGGCGGATGCCCTCCAGCTTCAGCGCCCGCCCGTCGGTCATCACCAAAACGCCGTTTTTCTCGATCCGCACGATGTGTGCCGTACCGATTTCAATATCGCCCGCACAGGACGGCGCCGCGGCCAAGGAAGGTGTCATCAGCGCGACGGCGGCCAGCACAAAAAACCAGATACGCATGCAATCCCCCACCCGAGAAATGGCATTCTGCACGTTTTGCCCGGCCGTGCCACCGTTTCCGGCCGCTTGGTTTACGGGTTTTTGGCCGCCTTGCCGCCGGTATTGCGGACGCGACGCAAAATGCGTTTCGGTCTGGATGCTGTCCTTGCGGCACCCTTGGCGCGCACCGGTGCGAACCTATAGGGTTTTTGCCGCCACCGACTCTGCCGAGCCCCGCCATGAACACACCTGCCCACGATCTGCCGTCACGCTACGGCGCCGTTGCCATGACCCTGCACTGGCTGATCGCCGCCGCGATTATTCTCAACATCATCATCGTGCTGGCCGCCCCCGAGGGCCGCACCCCTCTACACATGGCGATAATGTCGTTCCACATGGCGCTCGGCCTGACCGTCCTGGTACTGAGCATTCTGCGGCTGGTGTGGCGCGGGATCAATCCGGTGCCGCCGCCGCCCCAAGGGCTGGCGCCGCTGCTTCGCCTCGCTGGTGCCGCAACGCACCATTTGCTTTATGGGCTGATGATCGCCATTCCGCTGGCGGGCTGGCTGATGGTCTCGGTGAACCATTTTACGCCGTCGTGGTTTGGGCTCTTCGCGTGGCCTGCCATCCCCGGATTTGGCGGCCTCGACAAAGCCGCCGGCCACGGGTGGCACGAGACGTTCGAAACCATTCATGTCGTGCTTGGCTGGGCGATGATTATCTTGATCCCGGCGCATATCATGGCCGGGCTGTACCACCACGTCTTGCGCAAGGATAACGTGCTGCTGCGGATGCTGCCGGGAACCAGGTTGCGGAGCGGCGTCTGATAACTTGCACCACGGGTTAATCAGGATAGATTGCCCCGATGCCGCACGATAACTCCACCATTCGCGAAGCCAACGCCGTCGCCATTGCCGAGGCCGCACAGCGTTTGCGCGACGGCGGGCTGGTCGCCTTTCCCACCGAGACGGTCTACGGCCTCGGCGCCGACGCCACCAACGGCACTGCGGTCGCCAGCATTTTCTCCGTCAAAGCGCGCCCGCGCATCAATCCGCTGATCGTTCATGTCAAGGATCAGGCGCAGGCGGCCGCGCATGTGGTGTTTTCGGGCCCGGCCGCGGACCTTGCCGAAGCCTTCTGGCCGGGACCGCTGACGCTCGTCTTGCCGCGCCGCGTCGACACGCCGTTGACGCTGCTGGTCAGCGCCGGGCTCGACACGGTCGCGATGCGCGCGCCCGCCAACCGAATTGCCCAAGCGCTGATCGCCGAAGCCGGTGTGCCGCTGGCCGCGCCCAGTGCCAATCCTTCCGGCACCGTCAGCCCGACGCGCGCCAAACACGTCGCCGAGGGCTTTGGCGACAAGGTACTCATTCTCGATGGCGGCGCGACGGCGATCGGGGTTGAATCCACCGTGATCGGTTTCGGCCCCGACGGCGCGGTGATGTTGCGACCCGGCGGAACGCCGCGCGAAGCCATTGAGCGGATCGTCGGCCCGCTGCTGGCACCTATCCCCGGCGGCCCGGTGACCTCGCCTGGCCAGCTCAGCAGCCACTATGCGCCGCGCGCCCGCGTACGGCTCAACGCGACGGCCGCGGAGCCCGGCGAAGCCCTGCTCGGTTTCGGGCCTGAGGCGCCTGCCGGGATTTTGAACCTCAGCCCATCCGGCAATCTCACCGAAGCGGCGGCGCACCTCTTCGCCATGCTGCGTGCCCTTGATGCCGCCGCGGAGGCGATTGCCGTGATGCCAATTCCCGCAAACGGCCTCGGTGAAGCGATCAACGACCGGCTGAAGCGCGCCGCTGCGCCGCGAGGCCCTCATGTCTGACGTCTTCGCCCAACTGAAGGCCATTGTTGGGCCCAAGGGCTTTACCGAAGACCCGGCCGAGATCGCACCGCATCTGGAAGAATGGCGCAGCAAATATACCGGCCGCTCGCCCCTATTGCTCAAGCCCGCTACGACGCAGGAAGTCTCGGCGGTCGTCGCGTTGTGCGCCCAAACCGGCACGGCGGTCGTACCCCAAGGCGGCAATACCGGCCTGGTCGGCGGCCAGATTCCGTTCCACGGCGAAATTCTGATCAGCCTGACGCGCCTGAACAAAATCCGCGGCCTCGATGTCAAAGATGCCAGCTTGGTTGCCGAAGCGGGCGTGGTGCTCACCACGGCGCAAAAGGCGGCGGACGATGCCCAGCTGATGGTGGCGCTGTCGCTCGCCTCCGAAGGCACCACCACCATCGGCGGGTTGGTGTCGACCAATGCCGGCGGCGTCAATGTGCTGCGCTATGGCATGATGCGCGAGCAGGTGCTCGGTCTCGAAGTCGTGCTCGCCGATGGGCGGGTGCTCGATCTGCTGCGCTCTTTGCGCAAGGACAACAGCGGCTACGATTTGAAGCAGCTTTTTATCGGCGCCGAAGGCACGCTGGGGATCGTCACCGCGGCCGCGTTGAAGCTGTTTCCTAAGCCCGAAGAACGCGCCACCGCCTTCGTCGCGGTGCCCGATGTTCATGCCGCAACGAACCTGCTGGCGATCTTGCAGCACCGCACCAACGGCCTGCTCAACGCCTTCGAACTGGTGAGCCGCAGCGGCCTCGACCTGGTGCTGGCGCACATTCCCGGCGCCAAAGACCCGCTGGCAGCGCCCTCGCCCTGGTATGTGCTGTGCGAAGCGTCGGGCATCGCCGGCATCGGCGTGGTGTTCGAAAGCGCGCTGGAAAAGGCGCTGGAAGACGGCGTTGCGGTGGACGCCGCGATTGCCGCCAGCGAAGCGCAGCGCGAAAATCTGTGGCGCCTGCGCGAATCCCTATCGGAGGCGCAGAAGCTGGAAGGCCCGTCGCTGAAGCACGACGTCTCGGTGCCGGTCAGCGCTGCTGCCAATTTCATCGCCACCGCCATTGCCGCCGTGACTCATCGCCTGCCGAGCGCGCGGCCGGTTCCGTTCGGCCATCTTGGCGACGGCAATCTGCATTTCAATTTCCAGATGGCGCGCGGCGCCGACGCGGACGCCTATCTCGCCCATTGGGACGAGATCCAGCAGATCGTGCACGACATCGTTCACGAACACGGCGGCTCGTTCAGCGCCGAACACGGCGTCGGTGTGATGAAACGCGCAGCATTGAAACGTTACAAGAGCGCGGCTGAAGTCGAACTGATGCGCACACTGAAGCGCACGCTCGACCCCAAGAACATTCTCAATCCCGGCAAGCTGGTTCCGGACTGACAGGCATAGAGCGCTTTCAGGAAAAGTGGAAACCGGTTTTCCGTCCGAAAGCGCGACAACCAAAGAATCCAAATGTGTGTTGTAAGTGCCGCAACGGGAAGTTTCCTGGTGGTGCGACACTGTCACGTTTGCGCGTCGCCGCTGCTCCCGATTTGCGCACCCCGGACCGGCGCCTGCCGATTTCCCATGCGCTCGGATACGTTCCAACGCCTGCGTTGCCGCCGTTTTAAGCGTTTGCGCCTGTCGTGCCGTCACGACTCATGTCGCCCTTACGCGTTGACAGCGTCTGCTTACATGCTATCCCGCAAACCGACACCAATTCGGAGGTCATTATGGGTTTGCTTCGAGCATCGCGTTTCCTCGCAGCCGCATTCGTTGCGGTTGCCGTCTCGGCCGGGGCGTGGGCCGCCGACGTGACGTTCTTCGCCGCCGCCTCGCTGTCGAACGCGTTGCCGGAAATCGCCGCCGCGTACAAACAGCAGACCGGCAACACGGTGAAATTCTCCTTTGCCGCCTCGTCGATCCTAGCGCGCCAGATCGAAGCCTCGCCGGGTGCGGACCTCTTCATGTCGGCCGACTCGGACTGGATGGATTATCTCGACAGCCGCGGCTTAGTGAACCACGCCACCCGCAAGACGCTGCTTTCCACGCATCTGGTGCTGATCGCTCCGGCATCATCGACCACCACGCTCAAGATCGCGCCTTATTTCGATATTCTCGGCGCGCTGAAAGGCGGACGGCTTGCCGTTGCCGATCCGGATTCAGTGCCGGCCGGCAAATACGCCAAATCGGCGCTGACCTCGCTTGGCGTCTGGAACACGGTGGTCAATCGTCTGGCGCAGGCTGAAAACGTGCGCGTGGCGCTGGCTTATGTGGCGCGCGGCGAAACCCCGCTCGGGATCGTCTACACCACCGACGCCCTCGTCGATCCCAAGGTCAAGATCGTCGACACCTTCCCCGACAAAACGCACGCCCCGATCGTCTATCCTGCCGCGCTGACCAAGGACGCTAAGCCGGGCGCCAAGGCGTTCCTCGATTTCCTCAGCGGCCCGCAGGCGCGCGTCATCTTCGTCAAATATGGTTTTGAAATTCGTGGGGGCAAATAACCGATGAAAACGCGTGTCATTCTCCTCGCCACCGCCGCCTTCGCCGCGCTGGCCGTTCCCGCGCTCGCCGACAACGCTTCGGTGGAATCGCGCCTCGACGCCCTGCAGAAGCTGATTGAAAATCAGCAGGCGCAAATCGAAGCGCAGAAGTCTGAAATCGCTACGTTGAAAAAGTCGATGGGCGGCAAGAAGGGCAAGGCGCCCTCTGCCGGAACCTCCGCCGCGCTGCCGCCTCCTGCGCCCGCACCAGCGCCCGTTCCGGCTGCGCTTGAGACCAAAGTCGCTGATCAGCAGGCGGCCATCGACGCCCTCACCCAGCAGCTTGAGGCTGACGAGAACAGCGCGCGGCTGACCAAGCAGGAGGCGCCGGTGTGGAGTCTGGCGGGCGGACGGCCCACCATCACGTCGTCGGACGGCCGCTTCTCGCTCGCCATTCGCACCCTGGTGCAATACGACCAGGGCTATTATTCGCAAAGCGCTGGTGCGAAATCACTCGCCGCCGCCAACGGACCCGATCTGTCGAGCGGTGGCAATTTCCGCCGCGCCTGGCTCGGTGTCCAAGGCAAGCTGTTCGGCGATTGGTCGTATTACCTCAACTACGATTTCGGCGGCAGCAACACCGAAGGTCCCGGCCACATCCAGCAAGTCTGGCTGCAATATGACGGGCTGGGGCCATTCGCGCTGCGCGTCGGCGCGTTCTCGCCGTCAAACGGATTGGAAGACGCCACTAGCGCTGGCGACACCATCTTCCTCGAACGCACGGCGCCCGCCGATTCCGCACGCAACCTCGCCGGTGGCGACGGCCGCAATGCGGTTTCGCTGGTGTATACGGATGATCGCTTCTTCGGCTCGATCGCTTATTCCGGCAACAAGATCCAAGACTCCGGCGCGTTCGACGAGCAACAGGCCGCCATCGGCCGCCTCGCCGGCCTCTTCTACAAATCCGACGATCTCAATCTCTTGGCCAGCCTTGGCGGGTCGTACGTCTTCAAACCGGCGGATACAGCTGCGGGTGCGATGGGCGGCGGCACCATCAGCTTGAGTTCGGCGCCGGAAATCACCGTCGACAACACCGCCACCAAGTTCGTCACCACCGGCGCGATCGCCTCGGATCATTCCTGGCAATGGGGCGCCGAAGCGGCCGGCAATTGGAAGAGCCTTTACGCCCAAGGCGGTTATTTCCGCTATGGCATCGATCTGCGCACCTCCAAGGCGGCTTACGGCTTCAACGGCTGGTACGGCCTCGCCACTTGGATCCTGACCGGCGAAAGCCGCCCGTACAACGCGACGACCGGCGCCTTCGCCAATCCCAAGCCGCGCATTCCGTTCTCGCTGAACGGCGGCGGCTATGGCGCGTGGGAATTGGCGGCGCGTTTCAGCAATCTCAATTTCAACGACAATGCCGGCGTGGCTGGCAAGGCCCTTCCCACTGGCGGCCTGCGCGGCGGCAATCAGAAAATCTGGACGCTGGGGATCAACTGGTATCCGGTCTCCGCGGTCAAGATCGAAGCGCAATACCAAGCTATCGACATCAACCGTCTCGGTACCAAAGGCACAGTCACCAACACCCAAGTTGGCCAGAACCTGTCAACCTTTGCCCTGCGGACGCAGGTGTCGTTCTGAACACCTTCTGGCGGAAAAGGAGACTGGCCCCGGCGCAATCCGGGGCCTTTTTTTATGCCGCTTTCACCAGTGACTTTGGCGTTTCGTCCGGCAGGCCCCGATCTTTCGCCAGCCCGCGCGCCGAGATGGCGGCGGTGACCACGGTGGCGGCGTAAGGCAAGCTCTGCACCACCAGCATGATGATCCATAGCCACGCGGCGGGATCGTCGAAGCGGCCCGTTTCCATCACCGACACGATCGCCAGCACGCAGAATCCGAGCAGCGTGGTTTCCTGCCAGACCCCGCGCAAGGCCTGACTCAACATTGCTTCGTCGGCGCATTTGGGGGTGCGGAAGAACGGCGTACCGCTGGTGAAGATGCCGCTCCACACCGCTTTGGCCACCACATGCGTCAGCGATAAGCCCGCGACCGAAGCCATCACCGCGCCGCGCATGCCCGAACGCACCTTCTGCGGATAAAGCAGCAGCGTCTTCGCCATTTTGGCGGCGAACAGGGCCAGCGCGGCGGCGGACAGCACCGGCATCGGCACATCGACATACCGCGGCGCCGCCCACATCGCGAAACTCCAGCCGAGCGCGACGAAGGTGATGATCATGCCGAGGCCGTCCGACATCCATGGCAGCCAGCCGGACAAGAAGTGATAACGCTGTGCCCAGGATAGCTTGGTCGAGCCGCCAAAAATCGCGCCCGCGTGCCGCTTCATGATCTGCATGGCGCCGTAGACCCAGCGGTAGCGCTGGCCCTGAAACGATTTCAGCGTATCGGGGATGAGACCCTTGCCCATCGAGACCGGCAGATAGGCGGCGCCATAACCCGCCTCGAACAGCCTAAGACCGAGTTCGGTGTCTTCGGTGATGCACCAAGTGGCCCAGCCACCGACCTCTTCCAGCTTGTCCTTGCGCACGATGGTCATGGTGCCGTGCTGAATGATGGCGTCGCTCTCGTTGCGCTCGACCATGCCGATCTGGAAGAAGCCACGATATTCCTCGTAGCACATCGCCTTGAACAGGCTGCTTGCCGCATCGGAATAATCCTGCGGGCCCTGCACGATGGCGATGCGTTCGTCGGCAAAATAGGGCAGCGTCAGCCGCATCCAGTTGGGGTCGACATGATAGTCGCTGTCGATCACCGCGATGTATTTGGCCTCGGAAGCGGTCACCGAGGTGGCGATATTGAGCGCGCCCGCCTTGAATCCTTTGACGTTGTCGCAATGGAAGAAACGAAAACGCTGCCCCAACGTGGCGCAATGGGCTTCCACCGGCTTCCAGGTTTCCTCGTCCGGCGTGTTGTTGTCGAGGACGATGACTTCGTAGTTCTCGTAATCGAGCCGCGCCAGCGCGTTCAGCGTCGCGATCAGCATCTCCGGCGGTTCGTTGTAGCAAGGCACATGCACCGAGACCATTGGCGCGTTTTCGGAAATCTCGGCCCGTACCGCGCGCCGGTCCACCCGCCATAGCACCGAGGCAAGTTCGATGCCTTCGGTGAGGATGACGATCGACGCTAGCAGCACCAACGGGCTCATCGCCAGGATCATCGCGATGTTGGCGGGATCGACGTAATTGAGCGTGACGGCATCGAACAGCAAGAGAATGCCGGTCGTCACCAGGGCCACCAGTCCGCCGATCACGACATAACCGGTCGAGCGCACTCGCGGCATCCGCCCCAAAATGAAGAGGCCAAGCAAGAGCGAGACGATCGACGCGATCAGAGTGTATTTGCGCCACTCGGGGAACGAGCGCACATCGCCGGTGAAGTTGAACTTCGGCTTACCTTCGGCGTTGAACAGGCCCCAATACGCGCCGACGCCGCCGCCCTTGCCTTCGATCGCGGCCTTCCACGGCTGATCGTAAGCTTCGATGATGTAGTAGTCATAGCCTTTGTCGAGCGCGAGCTGCACGAAGTTGCGCGTAAAATAAGCCTGATTGGCGAGCGAGGCTTCGGCGTTTCCTTTGGTCCAACCCTGACTCGGCCAGCCGACTTCGCCAATGACGATCGGCTTGTCGGGAAACTCGTCCTGGACATGATTGTAGGCGCCCTGGAGGAACCCGGTGGCGGTGCGAACGTCGGCGCCTTCCCAATAGGGTAACAGGTGGACAAAGATGACGTCGCAATATTCACCGATCTCGGGATGGAGCAGCCAACTCGACCAAGTTTCCGCCGTGGTCACCTTGATGCGGGCGGGCAGCGCGCGGCGGATGCGCTTGATATAGCCGTTGAGCTGGTCGCCGGAAACGTCACCACGCATCACGGCTTCGTTGCCGACGATGACGCGGTCGATCACTCGCCGGTTGGCGAGAATGACCGAGAGCGCTTTGTCCATCTCGATCTCGTTCTTGTCGAGATCGGCGCCAATCCAGATGCCGAGCGACACGGTCAGCCCGTAGCGCCGCGCGATTTCCGGCACTTTGTCGAGGCCGTAGTTGACCGTGTAGGTGCGGATATGGCCGGTGAAGCGCGACAGCTCGGCCATGTCGTCGTCGATGCGCTCGGGCGGAACATGCTTGAGCTGGGCGCTGTCGTAGGTGTGGCTCGGGTAATAGGTGACCCCGCGCACGAGGCCGTCCCATTCCGGCGCCATCACCGTGTAGTCGCGGCTGGCCCAGAACAACGCGCTGGCCGAAACGACCAGCAGCAGCGCGACGGCAATCCTGAGCGCACCGCCCCCCAAACGGCCGCGCAGGAGATGAGCCAGCCTTTCAATCACGATAGCGTTCGCCTAGTTGCCGTCGTCCGGTCCCAGGTCCTCGCCGGCATGTTTGTCGTCCGGATTGTTGGGATCAGAGGGACGCAGCCGCGGCGGCGTCACCTTCATCAGTTCCACTTCGAACACCAGCGTCTGCAGCGGTGGGATCGTCGGCGGAGAACCGGCTTCGCCGTAGCCGAGCTTGTAGGGGATCACGATCTGCCAGCGGTCGCCAACCTTCATCAGCGTCAGCGCCTCGGACCAGCCGGAAATCAGCGAATTGGCCTTGAAACGGACCGGCATGCCCTCTTCGGTGCCGTCGAATTTTTCGCCGTTGATGAGGGTGCCGGTGTAGTAGACGGTCACATAGTCGGACGGGCGCGGCCGCAGGCCATATCCGCTCTTCAGAATCTGGTAGCGCAGGCCCGACGGTTTGATCACCGCACCCGGCTTGCCCAGGTGCGTCGCGTCCCAACTCGCCAGGAAGGCCTGGTTGGCAGCCGGAGACAGCTTGGGGTCCGCCGCTTGGGCCGTGACCGTCGTGGCCGCGAGTAGGACCGCCAAAATCAGTGCAAAACGCATGTTGATTCCTCTTCCCTGAAGCATGACCGGAATCGGACAGCGCCGTTCCGACGGCCACGCGACATACCATAGCCGGACGCAACGCGCGCCCGGTGCCCTTCCTCAGATGCGCCACAGAATAACCCATAGGCAGGCCTGGTGCGCCAGCCTAATTATCGCGGCCGTTAATTATCCCGGCCGCGCAATAGCCGCCCCAGGAGTCCGCGTTTTTTGCCCGGCTTGCCAAGAACGGCGCCGATATGCCCGGCGTGCGAGCCCCGCGGCACCGGGTCGCTGACCTTTTTCGATGGCAGGGTGTCCGGGAATCGCGGCCGTTCGGGCAGCAACGGGGCGGCAAAGTCCGGCATCGGCGCAGGAGATTCGCCACGCCGGAGCGGCCGGATCGAACGGGTGGCGTAGCGCGTCTGCCAGTCCTCGTCCGGGTCCACCACGGGACGCGGTCGCGGGGCCAGCGGCAGCTTCGCACCGGTGGCCGCAAACTGGCGCGCCTTCACATCTTGGATGAACCGGTCCATGCGATCGACGGCCTCGGCAAAGCGCGATCCAGAATCCGCCATGGTCAGCCTCCCTGCCGCTTAAACCAGGTGAAGCCGGTATCGCGGCTGATCACTGCCACGTCGATCGCCCCGCCCACGGTCGGATCGTCCGCCGTGATGCGCTTCTTGAAGATGTTGAGGGCGACCAGATCGTGCACCGTCTCGGCAAGGTCCTGGCGAGTGGAGATTTCCACAACCGCAAGGATGGGGTTGATGTAAGCCTGCTGCTGGAAGGCGTTGATCACCTCGTAGCAGTTCTGTACCGTCTGCGGCACAGCCTCGCTCTGGCACTCGCGCCGCACGCTTTCGCGCAAAGCCGGATCGATGTCGTGGAAACCGGCGACCACCTTGTCCACCAGTTCCCGACCGGCCGCATGAATGACGCCGTAGACGCGCGATTCCAGGCCGTATTCCATACCGCGCAGAAACGCATAGGTCGCCTCGCTGTCGGCATAGAGGCCGATAGAGGCGTGCACATCGCCGTCGATCCTGGTCTCGTCGATGCGGGCACGCTTGACGATGCCACCGACCACCGCCGAGACGTGATAGGTCACCGTCACTGGATAGGGTTCGTCGGTACCGTAGCCGCCGAAGACCAAGCCCGTGATGTCCTCGAGAAACAGATCCTTGACGACGCAGAAAATGCCGATCTCGTGCAGGCGCTCGCGGGTCGTGAGGTCGAGCGGAAACGCGCTGAAGAACGAACCGATCAAATTTTCGATCGTATCGCCGTAGTCGCGCGCAATGGTGGCGGCGAAGCCGGCCGGAAAGCATTCGAGGTCCTTGCGCGACCGCCCGTCGGACGTGGTCTGATAGCGCTTCCAAATGCGTTCGACCGCGACCCCAAGAATTTCTTCGTCAGGACCTTCGGCGCCGGTTTCGTGCAGGTAATACGCATACCGCATGATGAAGCGATACACCGAGGTCAGCAGGCGCTTGTATTCGTCCTTCTGCCGGGCGGGCGGAAAAAAGCTCTCAAGGATGTCCAGCAGGTTGAACAGACTCTCAGCGTAATCGCGCAGATGCGGCAGCGGACCGGTTTTGGCGTGGGTGCGGTAGTGCTCGGCCAGTACATCCCAGGGATGGCCCATCAGATCAGCGGCGCCGAAAAACATCACGCCGACCGGCAGGCCGTCGGCAAGATTGAAGAGCTTGCGCTGCTCGTTGCGGACGATGATCTTGCCGCCATCAATCACGGTCACGGCCGAATCGGCCGCCATCGTAATAGCGCGTTGATTCATCAACACGATTTCGGACGTCATCGTCCTAACCCCACACCCGGGCGGTTTACCGCCCGCTTGCCCGGGAGGAGGATGTCACATCAGGCGGTGAATTGGGAGGGCGGCGTGACGCGCCGCGGCGGCCGGCAGGTCGAACGCGAACAGATCCGGGAACGAGACGTGCAACAACACGATAAGCCCGAACAGGATCACGACGACGCCCGACACGCGGTTAATCACGACGACAACCCGGTCGTTGATCATCGCGTGCGCCTTACCGACGGCTGTGGTCAGGGCAAACCACCACGTCGCCGAGCCCAGCATGACGCCTACGACCCAGAACGCCGCCTGGAAGAAGCGCAGACCTTCCGACAGGCCGCCAAGGCTCGCGGCGCCGCCGAAGAACCACGCCAAGGTGGCCGGGTTGGTGGTCGTCAGGGCAAAGGTCGTCGCCATGCCCTTGGCGCGCGATTGCTTGCCGCCGTTCTTACCGTTGGTTCCGTTGGTGCCGTTGGTACCGTAAACGCAGGTCTTGCCATTGTTGAGAGGCACACCATTAGGGCCGCATGGCAGCGGGCCGTAGGTTTCGGCCATGCGCGGCGGCGGCGACGCGAAGAACATGCGCACGCCGATCACCACCAGCATGACACCGCCGACAATTTGCAGCGGCATGGAATAGCCGGCGATGAGCTGTGAGATGGCGGTGAGACTGAACCCGGCAATACAGGCAAACAGGCCATCGCCTAGCGCCGCGCCGAGGCCCGAGCTGAATCCGTAGAACCGGCCGAACTGAAGCGTCCGCCGGATACAGATCAAATTCACCGGCCCGATCGGAACCGCCGCTATGAGCCCAATTGCCCAACCCGTGAGGATGATCGTTACGTAATCCATCAGATCCTGACAGCTCGTCCGGTAGGCGCTTTCGTCTGGATCATAGCTTCCCCTGTGTCTGACGGGTGCGCCCCGCCTAGTGACAATATCCCCGGCGAGCGGCGAGATGGTAGTTTCCTCTCCGCGGGCCAAACCGGCCCCACCCCTGGCGGCGGCCTGCAGTTCCCTGCCCCCATACCTTGTTTTGCGGCCGTTTGCTCGGATTTGTACGCCCGCCTGCCCCGCAAAATGGGCTGTCCGGCGCCGCGTTCTCCATGCGACGCGACGACGCGACCGTGACTTGTTCGCAATGAACTGCCGCGCGCACGGCCTGGCGCCGTCTGTCATTGGGCCGGAGGCAAAGCGGCAATCGGTGGCCGATTCTTCTTTATCCGTACACAGATTGTTACAAGTGGTGGCTCACGGCGATGCCCCCGAGAGCTTAAAGCGTCTCCCAAAAACGTAGCGGCTTGCCCTCTCCCGCCG
>WSSedL1CaDRAFT_10001125_pt1 | contig 16574 bp, 11 predicted proteins | sample WetSurSL1Cattail_FD_9464 | JGI IMG/M metagenome (IMG submission 9464)
GAAAGCGGGGATGATCCACTCATAGTTCAAGCGCTTGATGAGATCGGTGAAAATCCGTTGCTTGATTCTCTTTCAATCAAAGCGGTGGATCCAGAAGATTATGAGGTCATCGTGAATCAAATCAAGAATTCTACCTTTCAAAGCGATATCAGCCGTATCAATTATGCTCAGAATAAGCAGGTATTCGATAGGCTCGAAACAATAAGCCGGACCGTACGTAAAGCAGGCCTCATTCTCGGTTCCATGTTTACTCTCATAGCCATTCTCATAACCTTCAATACTATCCGCATTACCATTTATTCCCATCGGCAAGAATTCGAAATCATGCGGCTTGTCGGCGCTTCAAATACGTATGTCCGGATGCCATTCATTTTTGAAGGTGCGTTATATGGGTTAGCTGCCTCAGCAGTGACGATGTTGGCGCTTTTCGGTATCGCTTACTACATATCTCCTTTGACACAGGGCTCGGTTCCGCAAGGAAATTTTCTCGGACTTTATCTGGATTATTTTTTGTTGACTTTCATTGGAACGGCATTGCTTGGCATTCTTCTCGGTATCCTATCGAGTTCCATAGCCATTCGTCGTTATCTCAAAGCGTAAGGTGGAGTAGGTAAAAAAGATAGAATGAAAAAACCGAGGTGGTATACCTCGGTTTTTTCATGAAGCAAGCGTTCTATTCTAATGATCGAGCAATTCATCCAACACAGCCTGCAGCGAAACCGATGCGACACCGATCACCGTATCAGCTCCGCCGTAGTAGATGATGATTCGGCCATCTTTAATGACTGATCCACATGGAAAGACGACATTGGGGATGACACCTTCTTTTTCGTACGGCATTTCCGGTTCAAAAAGCGGCGTATCGGTTCGGCCGATGACTTTTTCCGGATGTTTGAGATCAAGAAGCGCGGCACCGACGCGATAAGCATTGTCAGCTGACGAGACTCCGTGATAAAGCATGAGCCATCCGTGATCCGTCTTGAGCGGAGTTGAAGAAAGGCCGATCTTGAGGTCGTCCCACATTCCGATACGAGGTTGAAGAATCGGATTGCGTGTCAAAAAATTCTTGCCATCAAAAACGGAGAGGTCGCTTACATAGTTGAGATCGATGGATGGCTGGAGACGATGAATGATAACGTAGTGCCCGCGGATTTTTTCCGGGAAAAGCGCGGCGTCTTTGTCATCGACATGAGGAGACGATATGAGTATAGGATCTGAAAATTGTTCGAAATGACGTTCAAGAAAATCTTTAGCGGAGATGCTGCTTAAAGCTATGCGTGGCGGATTTATACCATCAAAAGCGGTATAACACAGATAGTAAGTATTCCCGATGCGTGTGATGCGCGGATCTTCACAACCGGAATTTCCAGGATGGTATTTCTGCTCAAAATCAGCGCGAGGAATATAAATCGGCTCAGAGAATCGCTCGATAACTTTCGTGCCGCTTTCGGTATCAAGCTTGGCATAGCCAAATACCGACGTATCTTCATGTCCCATGGCGCGATAAATCAGATGGACACCATCTTCTTCTAGAAGTGCAGCCGGATTGAATACCATCTTGTCTTCCCATGCATGTTCAGAAATCGGTGATAGGATAGGATTTTCCGGTGATCGTTCAAAGCGAAGCGAACTTGGAGGAGCGAGCAGATCATCGAGTATGTCATTGAGCGAAACCGTCGCCCTGCAGATAGTAGTATCAGCTGCGCCATAATAGATATGGAGATCGTCATCATCAATGTAGGCGCCAGAAGGAAAGATGATATTCGGTATCATTCCGTAGCGTTCGTATTCTTCTTGCGGAACAAGCATCGGTGATTTCGTCTGACCGATGATATGGCGTGGATTTTCAATATCGAGCAATACGGCCTCAATACCGAAAACTTGCTCTGATGTTCCGTAATTATAGATATGAGAATATATGAGCAGCCACCCATGTTTTGTTAAAAGAGGTGAAGAACCTATCTCGATATGGTCCCCTGGAAGTTTATGAAGATCTAATGTGTGATTTTCCACATCGGCATACCATTCATTCCAGTAATTTTCCGACCACATATCCGATTCGTTTTCAAAAAGAGCGAGCGCTATGTGTGTCGGCGGTTGATCCGTATCAACGGAAAGAAGCGCGGCGAATTTCCCGTTGATTTTCTCGGGAAAGAGAGTCATCGCTTTGGAATTGAATGGAGTGATGTGATGCTTGGCGTCGATAGTCTTAAGGTCTTTTGTTGTTGCTAGTCCGACCGTGATACCTTCAGGTGAAAATGGGAATGTAGAAAGGGCGGTATAAAAGATGTAAAACGTATCACCAAGCTTGGTAACGCGCGGATCTTCACAGCCATAACGTTCCCAGGGTTCTTCTGGAGTGATGAATGGAGTATGCCGTCCAAAATGAATACCATCCGAACTCCGAGTATGGCCGATAATCGAAAGCGGCAGGAAAGCGCCGTCATGATATTCCGGATGTCCCAGCGCACGATAAAATAGATGGACAGAACGTTTTTCATGGACTGGTGATCCGTTAAAAGCAGCCATATCTTCCCAAGCGTGAGATGAATCCGGCAACAGAACTGGATTTTCTGCAGAACGAATGATGTGTATCATAGCGGTTTTAATATGATTTCTTTGTGTGTTATGAGTCTCTGGAGAAATGTTTTAACAGGTGCAGAGGCTACTGCGGAACATTTGTCTGATCCTCCGTAGTAGACAAAAAGCGTATCGTCTTTGATGACTGCTCCGCAGACGTAAACGACTCCGTGCTTGAGTCCATGATTTTCATACGGTTCATCCGGTTCAAGGATCGGTTGACGGCTTCGGTAGAGTATTTTTTTCGGATTATTGAGATCGAGCAATATAGCGCCGACTTTGTATCGATTCGGATCGCGTCTATCCATGGCATGATAAAGTACAAGCCAGCCGAGTTCAGTTTTGATGGGAGGAGCGCCAGCGCCACGAACGAAATTATCCCATCTCCAGATATCGGAATGTCCATTGTGATAGCTATCTATGGTAAAATCCTCTTCAAGATTATCGACATATTCTATGAGAATAGAAGGAGAGATGCTATGCATAATAGCGAATTTCCCGTTGATTTTCTCGGGGAAGAGCACCCAATTCTTTTGTATCTGGTTTGGTCGAGAGATAAGCTTCGGTGTGCTCCAAGCGCTCCATCGATGTTTGAGAAAATCAGCAATCGATATGGATGTCAGTGCAACTCCGGGTGGGTGCTGCCCGTTAAACGCGACATAGATAAGGTATATGCGTCCATCAATAGCAACCATACGCGGATCCTCGCAGCCCCCGTTGCCTCCGCCAGAAACGTATGGATACTTATTTTCCGGATTATCAGCAGTTGCGTCGACAGTATCGAACGGATGCTTAGGAATATACGCCGGGTACAATGGTCGTGTATCGATATTGAAACCGTCAGCAGAATGCGCATAACCGAGCACGGATAATCCGTCAAATCCTTGAGCTCTATAAAGAAGATGTATGTCGCCTTCGAGACAAAGTGCAGCCGGATTGAAAGACGACATCGCTTCCCAGCGATTTTCTTGGCGAGGTTCGATGATGGGATTCTTCGCGTATCGTTTAAGATTCGGGGTTTCTGGTTTGGATTCGTGATCAGCGTTAAAATGAGGGACCATTTTTGCAGAAACAGGATTCTTTTCCGTTCCGTAGCGAAGTTTTTCAACGAAAATCTTCCCGATATCATCTTGAAAGTAAGCAAAAAAACTTTCTTTTAATGGGATGACTCCGATGCAGCGTGAACGCACGGTATCCCAACCATCAGGTTGTTCCCAGAGGGGCTTGGAAGCTCGCCAAAGGACTTTTTCTGGTTTGTGAGCATCAAGGAGCGCTGCACCGAGACAGAGTCTTCCTTTGACGCTTAAAGCAGTATAAAAGAGAGCGATGCCTTCATCGACATGGTGTATGCTTACTACGGAAAGCGCACTATGATCGAATTCGGTTCTCCGAGGCGATAGAATTGATCGTGGAGATGTTTTCCAATGCTTGAGATTTTTTGAAAATGCGATACGTATGGATCGATCACCATAAAAAAGCACGGATTGTCCTTCGAAAAGATATTCAGGAACGATAGTTCCGAATGAAGAACATTCTTGGCCTATTGAACCGATTTTTTTCCAATGCAAGGCATCAGATGAACTCGCTAAGAAAAGACGCGGTTGTTTTGAACGATCCGGTTTCAGATACGTTAGAACGTATGCATCATGATTTTTTGCCAAAGAAGCCGATATGATATTCGAACAGTCCTCGGCGGTATTGAGAGAGGAGCGTATGAGAAATTTCTCATTTATTGTTGAGAAATTGATACCATCGTTGCTGATATGAGTTGGAAGAAATCTTGATTTTCGTCCGTTAGAAGCGCGCGAAACGAGGAAAATAGTAGTATCTCTGCAAAATACCGCCAATCCATATGGCGGGAATGCGTCCTCAGTCATAAGCGCTTTCTTTTTTCTATTTTCATCCTCAGCATACCATAAATACTTTACGATTGCTATGCCACTTCGGATGCCTTTTGTTCTTCAAATAAAAAATCCGCATGTCTTTCTCTTGTGAAGAAATAGGACATGCGGATAAGAATCATTGCAAATTATACCGGTTGGCATACCTTCGTAGACGGTGTCATTTGCTGCTGATACTTGCGGAAACGAATTTGTTGACAACGTGGTAAGCCATAGTTCCAAAAAGGACACGGCTTCTTCCTTGAAGAAACACATGACAGACCATCACAATGGTAGCTATCGGCTTCCAGAGTGGGGAAATATTGCTTATCGAGCGCGGTACGGACGATCTTGGCAATGAGTTCCGTGGAGAGTTGCGTTGGTGGAACATTTGGGGCTGAACATCCTCCGTTCAAAAGCATGGGGTATTTCAAACCTTTTTGAAACGACCAGACGCTGCCTGGGACTTGTTGGCTATCAGGACTGAGATTTTTGAAAAGATCCGGCTGTGCTCGTCCTCGAGCCTTGAGCTCTTCACTATTTATCGCTCTTGCAACACCGGTCAAATCAATAGGTAAGCGTGTATCATCAGAACGAGTAACGATGCTCACTTGGCCGGTGATAGCGTTACGAACAATACCGATATCTGGCTTTAAAAATGCCATTACGGCTCGTTGCATGAGTGGATTATCGCTTTCAACCGAAACGATACGATAACCATCGCTTGTTTTTTCACAACGAATCCCTTCCCGTTTTCCTTTTAGGTCCTGTACTGCTTTTTCGAAATGCGCTTTCTCCCAGTCGATTGCCGTATATGCCTGCACTAGCCATACTTTTCCGGCATCATCTTGCATAAGTGAACCGATCGTATTAAGATCGAACATTTTTTCTTCGGGATCGCCGAAAGCCAAGTACGTCATAATGCCTGTTAAGGCCCATGCGGCAGTAATGTCTTCATCACCCATCCAGTTCATGGTTTTGATGATGTGAGCCATCGACAGTTTAGTTGACCCGCCAACACAGTCGATTCGAGTCGCATATTCAACAAGCGAAGCAATTCTTTTGGTATAAACGGCATTAACATGAGGCGAAAAGAATTCTGCCGCTAAACTGGCGGCTGATATTCTTGTTCCGCGGTATCTTTTGTCATGTTCATCAAATGGGCCATAATTTCCCCAGATGCCGATCGGGATGATGCGTTCTGCTTTCCAATCGGTTTGAGAAAGTCGTTTTGGAAGAGGGCTTCCAGCGTCAATCCGTTGAATGATGGCATCGTCGAACACCGATCCGATGCCAGCGTGTTCTCCGAGAAGATAGATGAGAGCCATGGCGACGTATTCATCAAAATGCGTCCAGATATGGGTCAGAATGGTCCACCGATCCTTTTTCATGGTGTTACTCCTTTTTTCGAAAAAGAGGGGAAACAATAAAAGAATTGCCGCTTTCCCCAAACAAAAATTGTAAAATTACTCAGAAAACATGTGTCCATTTTCGGCCTTCCCTTGCAGGAGATAAGCACGATATAGACCTTTTATTATAGAGTAAAAAACATATTTTGTCAATATGATAGATGTCCGTAGTCTTGATAAGAAGAAATATTTCTGATATGATGTTCTTATCAGTCTTTGGCTGGATTTTCTTGTTTTTTAGCCCACCAATAACGATGGGGAGTAGCCAAGCGGTAAGGCAGTGGGTTCTGGTCCCACCATGCGAAGGTTCGATCCCTTCCTCCCCAGCAATTATAAAACCGCTCTTTACAAAGCGGTTTTAATAAAGTGCGTATCTTGATTGCTTTCTACCAAATCAAGACGCTAAATCGTCATCAACTTCGATAGCTCGTTTTTTGACTGAAAGTGAAACACTCTCTTTGTCGATTATTTTCGTATCTTCAATGGATTCGCGAACAGGTGTGGGGAGAACGGCTACGATATTCTTGAGCGCGATGCCATCAACCTTAAGGATAGATTCCCATTTATCAAGAGGTTCAAGTATGGAACGAAGTTTTGTTTCATCGTATTTGTAGGTCTTACGCAGCGATTTTCCGATGATGCCGTTGTCATCGAATACGCGGTCGATGCCTTCTTGCTCCATATATGCGAGGATAGCGTTTTGAAGTTTCCCGAGCTTTAATTTTTCTTCGCTTATGTGTGATTTGATTTCGAGATATTCGCTGATCATTTTCTGAGTATCTTCAGTATCAAGCGTGTGAGTTTCAGGAAATTTGTGCTTGAACATTGGGCAGATCTTTTGAAAGCCGCACCAATCGCAAAGAGGGGAGAGTAGAGGCTCAAATTGCTGTTGTTCAATCTTCTGAATAACCTCGAGAAATGTTTTCTCGAGGTTATTGAGCTGTTCGATCGTTCTTGTCGATGACAGCTTCATATTATGTTTAAGATAATAAAGACTGACGGTAATCTTGTCGATGTTCGCTGTTTCTTTTGGGTAACGGTTCAAAAAAGCCTTGAGATAGATGGAAAGCTGGATATCGTTGTCTACTTTCTCTTGCGATGGCATCTTGCGGGCTGTTTTGTAATCTATAATCTCAAACCCGTCAGCAGTCTTGTCAATACGGTCGATGATGCCGGAGACGACATGCCTTCCCGATGCCTCGTCACCAATCTCAATCGCGAAACGGCTTTCCAGATCGACAATCGTAAAATCTTCTGGATGATTTTTCATCAGATAATTTTGGATAATCGTCACTCCTTGGGCAAATGCAGATCGTTCTTCGAGCTCATCATCATAGATTTCGCTGTTCCATCCTTTTGCAAAATAATCCAGCGCTTGCTCGGTTGTCGGAGGCAAAAGGGCAGGGGTATGGATATATTTCATGACCGCATGAATAAGCGTTCCGAAAACTGCTTCTTTGGATTTCGGTTCGGGAAGGCGATCTATTTCACGATATTTGTATTTGAGCGGGCAAGATTGATACGTGTCTAAACTTGAGTAGGAAAGGCGCATAAGACTGAGTAATTTCCCTTTGTTAGTTAGAAAAACATGACTCTAGTGTAGCAGAAACATTGCTTTTTTGATATCGTCTGGCCAGCGTTGTAAATATTGACATTAATATATTTCTATGATTTAATTATAATTGTGAGATATGTTCTGTTTTTTAAAAATATATTTTGTTTTCTTCTTAGAAAAGGAGTTTTGAATGAAACAATTGAGATTATTGCTTCGCGAAGGACGCGGACAGTCGTTCATAATGATCGGCGTAGCATTCTTCTGTTGTGCTATCGCAGTGATTCTTTCTAGTAGTGACAGCATCTCCGTCCTTACAGCTCGTTTTTTCTTGGTTGTCGTCGGATTCATAGTCATTATCCGTCATCACGTTACGTTACTGAGTAAGCTCGGTATCATGACAAGAAATGCGCTTATTGATCCGCTCAGTCATTGTTTTAATCGGACGGGTGGTTTTGAAATGTTGCGGCGTGAAATTACAGCGAGAACACTGATGTTGCATCGTAGAAATTATATCAAAAGTTCTTCTGTTACGCGGCGAAAAAAGCGGATTCCAATATGCATCATGGCTCTTGATCTCGATCATTTCAAGGAGATCAATGATTGTAACGGCCATGACGCTGGAGATACAGCCATCAGAGAATTAGGCCTCATCTTACGTCAGATATTTCGTGAAACAGATGTATGCATACGCATGGGCGGTGATGAGTTTTGTGTTGTCATGCTTGGCCCTGCCGTTACGCTGAAAACCGTCCTAGCGAAAGCGAGCCAACTTCATGAAGCAGTCAAGAAGAATCCCGCCTTTTTGATTGACGCGAAAAAAACTGATGATACCGTCGCTGATAGCGAATACCGTAGAGCTTCTCTCAGCATCGGAGCATTGGTCGGCCAGGCTGCTATTATGTTTCATGATGAAAACAACAAAGGCACTACCGATAACCAAATCGCGAATATGATGACGATTGCAGATGTGGCAATGTATTATGCGAAACAACAGGGTAGGGATGGCACGGTGATTGCTGCTCCATCGTCCTCATCTTCGCATCATCAAGGAGGAAGAGAAGTAGCGTGTAAATTCTTCCATTGGCCACAAAATTCCCAAGAAGTAACTGCTGGCACAATATTGAAAGATAATGATGGCAATTTCGTTATCTAAGCAAGATATGATAACGCGGTGATCTATATCCATCAAATCAATAACCTGTAAGATCGGGGAAAATGTTTTTATCCGTATCCAACGTAGAGAGTAATGGAATACGAGAGAAAACCATTTCCCGATCTTTTTTCTTTGTTATTATATAATGTCGCCTTATGTAACTTATACGACATTGAGTAAAAAAGAAAGCGTGGTTTTAACTATGCTTAATTAACAAAGGAGTTCCAGTTGAATCTTTCTGAAACGAATCGGTTTGAACGGATGATTTTTCTGGTATGCACTATGGGATGCCTAGACGTTTTCGTAATCTTTTCATTTTCCCCTTACTTGTTGCGCAACGCTTCTCATAAATTGCATTATATGGAATCATGTTGCATCTGCTAAAAAGCAAACAAAGTGGTCTCCCCTGATTTTTCATTTTTTATCGATGGGAGTTTGTGATTGAAAAATAACGTATCTGAAGTTGCATATTCTTTAAAAAACGGATGCGTATAATGCGTTTTGAGGCCTTTCAAAATTATCAGCTATACATTGATGTATCTCCAAACACACTCATTTGATTGGCTCTCATTACCAAATTCTTTTCTAGTGTTTCTTGAGAAATGCTTCGATTTTTTTCCAAAGAAATCCGTGCCGCAAGTCGAGACCGTGTCCACCGTGCGGCTTGAGATAATATGAAGCGCCAGTCTTTTCAGAAAACGGGATGACTGCATCGCATGGCACGATCGTATCATTCTTCGCGTGAATGATGAAGATTTTTTGTCCCGTGATCGTTTTTGTGTGATTGATGGGGTTATAGAAATCCGTTTGGACGAGCTTCTGCCAATCGCTTGCGTGCTTCAACCTATAGGCGTCTCCGAATGCGTCTTCGACGAATTGTGTGTGCAGTCCGAATGGTTCTGTCTCCCCTTCATTTTTCCAATCGATGACGGGGGAGATCGCGATGATCTTTTTTACGATCGATAGATGCGAATTCATGAGTACGGCTGGTCCGCCGAATGATGAACCGAATAAGTGTACGGATGACACCTTTATGGGAATGCGTTCCTTGGTGGTGAGGTCGAGGATACTTCCGTGCTGTACGAGGTCATCAATAACATCTTCGATATCCTGGGCCGGAGAATACTCGAGGAAATTCCCCTGACTTTCCCAGGTGCCGCGATAGCGTGGGAAGATGGCTATGTACCCTCGAGCCGCAAGGAATTCGAGAAGGCCTTTCTTGTTAGGCGAAGAGGGTAGTCCGGCGCAAAAAATCGTTACTTTCCCCTGCTGTCGCTCAGGCAACATTGCTTCAGCTACGATATCTTCTGCAAAACGCGTACGTATCAGGCGAAACGATTTCTTTACCATAAGCTCTAATCGTTGTAGATGATCATCTGGTCGATCTTGGTACCGCTATCAGTGCCGATCTTTCCAACAAGCGATCTTGACGTTTTCAAGTAGAGATTCGCGCCGAAATAAGGATCATGAACTATGTAGTCGTTCGAGTCCTTTCCGCCGATAACAACATAATGTCCGCCCTTGCCGTTCGTTTTGGCAATATGAATAATGACAGGATTCCCTTTTTTAATTTGACTGTTAATTTCAGACCAGCTGACATTGCCGTGTGAAGTCGATGAAACAAGATCGATAGAGGAAGACCAAGAATCAGGCCAATTGATGAGATCCTTATAGAATATATTCATTTTAGCGAGTTTTCCAGGCGTGATGCTGATTCCGAATTTCTTGAATACCATAGCGACTGACGAGACAGCACATCCATAATCGCGCATGTTTGAGCTGGTATTGCCTATTTTTGTCGATGCCCAACGTGAATCACGCTGTGAAAAATACCACGATGTCGAAAGTTCATCGCTGTCATCCGGAGCATCATAATCGCTGACGCTTTCAATGAGTGCATCTGCATTGGAAGCGGAACTGAAATCGAACAAATCAGCTTTTTGTGACTCTATGTTAGCTAGCATTTCCTGATATTTTTCTGCTTCAGTTTGTGTTTGACCAAGCAATACGGTCTTATTACTTCGAACAGCTGTTAATGAAGCATTCTGTGATTTCAATTGTTCACGAAGCGTATCGATTTCATTCTTTTTTTCTTCGGATTCCTTCTTATCTGCAGTCAATCCATCACGAAGCGACGTGATGCTTTCCAGAAGTTCTTGGATTTTCCCACCTGTTTCAGCGGTATATTCAGAACGCCCGAGAAAACCGATGCCGCTTTCTGGAGACATCGAAACTAAAGCTGGCAAAAGGGCGTCTTGAGACGTGTCATCATAATATGACTGCATGAGCGCGGCGAGTATTTTCTGTTGGCTCTTGATGACCAGATTTTTTTCATTGATTTGAGAATCGAGACTGTCGATCTGTTGGGAAAGATCGTTGATTTTTTGTTGACTATCATCAATTTGTGCCGTAACGGTCTGTACTTGTCCTGTCAAAGTCGTAATCTGATCCGTCAAAAGCGACGCTTGTTTCTGCTTCAATTTCAGTGTTGCATTATAGAGCTTGCTCTGTTTCTCGAGTTTTTGACAGGCTTCTTTCTTATCATCATCTGTCAAGGCATCACAATCATATTCATCCGAAGCCAAAACCGATGATAGACTAAGGTACGGCAAAACAAGCATGCCGACAATGATCGTGACAGTCTGTATCGTGCGGAGTTTTCGGATTTGAGTATTTTTTTTTGGCAACATACATGAGATTGCGTAGCGGAGCATTATTGTAAAATGCTACTGCCGCCATCATAGTATACCATGGATGCTCTTTGTTTATGAGAGCTTTCCAATGGCTTTTTTTAGTCGTGCTAGGCTTTTTTTACGGCCGAGCACCCAGGCGCAGTCGGATGGTGAAGGGGACCTCTCTGCGCCGGTGAGGGCGACACGGAGCGGCCAGAGGAAATCACCTCGTTTGTCCCCTGCTGCCTCGAGGAGGATGCGCTCGAGGATATCACGCTTCTCCCATTCGATATCGGTGAGTTCTTCGAAGATGGTATGTGCCTTGCTCAGAGCGTCTTTGGTCGCTTCGTCCGAGTTGTCTTTCCAATTGAGAAGCGCTGCCTCGTATGACGGTTCGGCAAAGAAGAACGGATTGTTCATACCAGCATCGGAAAGTTTCGCGAGACGATCCTGTTCCACAGTGAGTACGCGCTTGAGAAAGGCCTCATCCTGGTCTGTATTGAAAAATGGGTGTGCGGCTTTGTAAAGCTCGTCGATAGAAAATTTCTTGATATACTCCGCATTCATCCAATCAAGTTTCTTCAAATCGAAAACGGCGCCAGCCTTGTGGACCTGTGTGAGATCGAAGGTTTTTGCGAGTTCATCGAGCGAGAAGATTTCTTCTGTGCTGCCTTTTCCTGGATTCCATCCAAGGAGTGCGACGAAGTTGATGAGCGCTTCTTTAAGGTAGCCTTTCTTAAGATAATCCTCCACTGCTACATCGCCCTGGCGCTTGGAGAGTTTTGATTTGTCGGGATTGAGGAGGAGCGGGATATGGGCGAACTCCGGACACTCCCAACCGAACGCTTCGTAGAGCAGAATGTGTTTGGGTGTCGATGGCAACCATTCTTCAGCACGAAGTACATGAGTAATTTCCATGAGATGATCATCGACGACATTGGCAAGGTGATAGGTTGGGAAACCATCGGACTTCATGAGCACCTGATCATCGATATCTTTCGTGTGAATCTTCACTTGTCCGCGTACGAGGTCATCGAAAACGATATCTCCCCTCTCGACAGAGACATTGAGACGGACAACATGTGATTCGCCGGCTTCGATGCGGCGCTTCACTTCGTCAGTCGGGAGCGTGAGGCAGTGTTTATCATACTTCGGTGCTTGCTTGTTCGCTGTCTGCTCGGCGCGTACTTGCTCCAGGCGTTCAGTGGTACAGAAACAATAGTACGCTTTGCCATTCGCAATGAGTTCATTAGCGTATTGTCGATAGATATCAAGGCGCTCGGATTGGATATATGGTCCCTTATCGCCCTTCTGGACGAGCTTGCCATCTGCGAGGAACACGCCTTCGTCCGGCATAAGGCCAGTCGTCTCCATTACCTGTGCCAGACTCTCGACCGCGCCTTCGACGAAACGATTGCGATCAGTATCTTCGACACGCAGGATGAACGTGCCGCCATGGCGCTTGGCGAAGAGATAGTTATAGAGCGCGGTACGGAGGCCGCCGACATGGAGGTAGCCAGTCGGTGACGGCGCGAAACGGACACGAACATTCATAGGATTCAAAAAATGCAAGATTTATGGCTTAATGATAGCTTTTTTATAGCATATCAGCAATATTGACAAAATACATTTTTTAGTTTATAATGTGTATTTAAAGGTGTATTCAGGTCGTTTTGGTAGATCCTTTACCGAGCGGCTTTTTCTTTTCCAAAAATCATTTTGATTGGAAAGACGATTACTGCATTCCAGATGCGACCGATACGTTTCGGCTGGAGGATAAGGCGCCAGAGCCACTCGAGGCCGATCATGTGCAGACACTTCGGAGCACGTCGTAGTTTCCCGGTTAGGTAGTCGAAGCTGCCACCGACACCCATGCCGAATGTTACCCCGGTATCCTGCATATTCGTCAAGAATATTTCTTGATAGGGTACACCGAAGTTACAGAAGACGATTTTAGATTTTAGATTTTTGATTTCAGATTGAAGAGCTATGCATTCAGAATCTGCAATATCCATATCTGCTCCCCCTACCGTGATATTTGGATACTTCTTCAGAATCACTGAACGTATCTCATCATACGTACTGAGTCCATCGGCACGGACGGCGAGAAAAATCGAGAGCTTCCGCTCTTCCGCGATTGCGAGAATCGCTTCCATCAGGTCGGCGCCGGGAAAACGCGTGATGCATCGGCCGCGTAAAAGTCCAGCGAGCACGATACCGAAGCCGTCTGCGATACGGAGGTTCGCATCAATGAGCGCCTGCTGGAAAGCAGGATCTTTCTCAGCGAGCAGCAAGAACTCCGGATTGACCGTTGCGATGCGATGATACGAAGAAGAATCAAGAACCTTCCCTACTGTACGCAAGATATCTTCCCTCGAAAGAATATCAATTGGTATTCCAAGAATTTTCATCCTAGTCACCGTTTACTGGAGTCCAAAGGTATCGATTTGCTCATAGCGGCGCTTGCCGTCAATCGTAAGGCTTTCAAAAACTGCCACCGTGTCAACTGACTCGATATAAAGGAGTTGTTCTTTGAGCTTCGGTTTCTCAGGCAATACGGCCCATTTCGATTTCTTAATCTTGGCGAGTGTGATATGCGGACGATACGATTTTTTCTCGACGATAAACGCAGAGAACATTTTCTCAAGCGCTTCACGCAGTTGTTTCAACTCTTCGCTCGGTTCACCGTGTAACCAGATCACCTTAGGATTTTCATTGCTATCAAGCAATTGCATGCCAGTAAAAGAAAGTTCGAAAGCGTTGATCATTTCACAAACCTTGCCTACTTTCGCACACATCTCTGGCACATCTTCCTCATGGACAAAACCAAGAAACATGAGTGTTACATGAAGATTGTCTTCGGCAGTCTGAAGCACAGCCTCTTTGGGCCATAATGCCATATCGCGTTTGAGCCGTTTTCTAAGCGCCGGAGAAAGCGGCAAACCAACAAAAAGCCTCCTAGTCTTATTCATTGCTATGATTCGATGGAACGGATGAATTTCCGATCTTAATCGTTTTATGAAGGATATATATCTGAAATGATAGCCTTTTTCAGCCAAAAAATCAAGCTTTTGAGTGCCTCTGTTTCTGAATCCAACCATTTGGTACAATAGAGTCATGGATACTCAATTGCCACTTTACCGTTTAGAAATCGCTCCGCTCGTAATCCTGCCTTTGGGGCGGTCGCCCTTTTTCAGCTATACCAGTAATGAGCCAGTCGCTTTGGGTTCGCTTGTCGCCATATCTTTCGGACATCAAAACACCGAAGGTATCGTCTATCGCTGTGATGTCATGCCAGGAAAACATCCACAATGGATGAAAGCTTTCTCTGGCGTAATCATGTCGTCGTTTCTGACTGATGGACAAATGAAGCTTGCTACGTTCATCAGTAAAGAATACATGACACCTCTAGGAAAAACGCTCCGGCATTTCATTCCAAAGCGTGTTACTGAACGGAAAAAGAAAGAGGATTTGCAGCATAGAGCGAAACTTTCGATACTCAAGCCACGAACTGATGAAGCTTCCGTGCTAGAGATATTTGATGCGGCGTCTGGAAAAAATCGGCCTATCGCGATTGATATGTCGCAAAGAGAGGACCCAGAACGTTTATTCGCGCTCTTGGCGAAGCGGACACTCTCAATACGAAAACAGACTTTGATTCTCGTTCCCGAAATCACACTTATTCCTCCGATTGTCGCGGGATTGAGCCGATTCTTTCCTCCGTCCGATATCGTGGCTATTCATAGTCAAATGTCTGATGGTAGCTTCTTCGGCGCCTGGGAGCGCATCCGCTCCGGGACGGCTTCCATTATCATCGCATCGCGCCAAGGACTCTTCGCACCTTTTCATGATCTCGGACTGATCATCGTATCAGAGGAGCAGGATGAAAGCTACAAACAATGGGACATGAGTCCGCGTTATGACGGCAGACGAATCGCGGGCAAAGTCGCCGAACTTTACGCTTCACAGCTTGTATATGCCTCAAATACGCTAGGAAGTGAAACACTGCGATCTGTACGAGATAAGGAATGTCTTCTCGTAAGCGCTCAGCAAAATCACCTTTCTGTAACTAGCGCTATGACGCTTGTCAATTTGAAACTTGAACGTTTCAGAAAAAACTATTCTCCCCTTTCTATCGAATTGATTGATCGTCTTCGTTCAGTAATTTCATCAGGACATCAGGCACTCTTATATATCAATCGACAAGGCTTAAGCGCTTTCTCTGTCTGTGAGCATTGCAAAAACATCCTTCGATGCAAACAATGCGATCGCGCGCTCATTGGCAGTAAGGAAGGATATTTCCGCTGCCTCTCCTGCGGCTACAAGACAAATATTTTCCCAAGCTGTCCGCAATGCGGACATCTCTCTTTTCGCAATGTCGGATTCGGTACTGAACGCATTGAACGGGAGGTAGCACGCGCCTTTCCAAGAGCGAGACTTTTCCGGGCTGATGCTACGACGATGCGTAAGCCTGGAATGATTCAGACGTTCTATGATCAAGGTTCGTCAGGCAAGATCGATATCGTTATAGGGACACGGATGATACTCAAAAATCCTCCCTTGCCGAAACTTGCGCTGATTGCTATGATTGACGCGGATAGTTTGCTTTCTTTCCAGGATTTTCGTGGCGATGAGCGGCTCTTCCAAGACCTCGAAAGAGCATCCATGCAAATCGCAAAAACAGGAGGACATATCATTGTCCAGACTTTCCATCCGGAAGCGACTTTTTTTCAACGGATAGCTTCGCTTGAGAGTGGTGCGTTCATGGATCGAGTCCTTGAGGATCGTAAAAGTTTGGGATACCCTCCTTACACGAGGCTTATCTCTATCGTTTGCCAAGGAAAGACGCCAGCAGCGGTTGAAAAAACTGCCCATGCCGTCTCGGCTATGCTATCAGAAGCTCTTCCGAAAGACCCCGGATTCCGAATCTTGCCAGCACAATCGCTTCCTCAAGAAAAACGGAAACATATCGAAAGATCACTGATTCTTGTTCGTATCCCTCACGACGCGCCATTACCAGATATTCTGTTGCAGATTGCTGCGGATCGTCAGATGGATACTCTTATTGATGTCGATCCTATCTCGTTCTCATGATTATCAATGATGTTTATGCTCAAACTCGTAACCGGAGCGACAAATGAATTGCTCCATAAAAAGACAGCCCTTGTTGAAAATCCGATCGCTCATGATATCCAATCGCTCATTCCTGAGATGATTGCCACTATGCATGCTGAAGACGGTACGGGATTGGCTGCTCCGCAAATCGGCCGCTCCATCAGACTGGCTGTTCTCGAGCATGAAGGCATCCTCTATACGCTCATCAAC
>WSSedL1CaDRAFT_10001126_pt1 | contig 16573 bp, 6 predicted proteins | sample WetSurSL1Cattail_FD_9464 | JGI IMG/M metagenome (IMG submission 9464)
CCAACTCAGCCAGTCTGTCTCCGGCCGAATCCGTGTCTCAGCGGTCGCCGGTGGTATTGCCTGCAATTGTTGCAGGCGGGTGAGGTCACGCTTGCCCCAAGCGTTGCGTATCGCCTCGGACGCCGCAGAAATCGCGACCAACACTCTGCTGGTCGCCTCTTGATCTGCCAGTTCAACAGCGCATCGCAGGAGTCCGCTGTATGCGAATGGCGCAGGCAGTGCCGCGAAGCACAACTCCAATGCAGCCTCATAGTTTTCGTCGCCAAGGGCTTTGCTTGCCGAGTCGCGCAGATCAACACTTTCCGGTTGTGGGACATCTGCACCGACCGATGCACGCCAACGCAAAACCAACTCTCGTCCAGGTCCATCGAGTGGGTAGTTCGCGACAATATCATCGCAGCGCGTGATATCTGGCTGGACTTGCGCCAACTCGTAAAGCATAAATGCCTTGAGCACTTCCAGACTTCGTATGCCCTTGCGTTCCCGGAATAGGGGCCCGAACGCCTGCAAGATGTGCCTGCGGAATGCTGCGATGGTGGTCTGAAAATCAGGATTCGCCTCAATGGGCGAGATGTAGGTTGCGTACAAGGCCTCGACAATGTCGGCGAGAACCTGTGTTGGCGGTGACAGTTCCAGTATCGAACGGATCAGTGTGTAATCATGTGCCAGTTGCTGCTGGCGACCCAGTCCGGCCAGCAAGCGAATATCGAGATACTTTTGCTGTTCTGCATTCAGTCGACCTGTGCCGACCAACTCTTCGCGTAATCTCTGCGCATCCACCTCGTTACCAACTAACAGAGCGCTGTCAAAATCGGCGCGGATCCGTCCGAACTGCCGTTGGGTGCGGTCGGATATCGGGGGTCGGCGCAAACGCAGGCTGAAATAGAGTCGCAGGGCCTCCGCAATGTTGTCACGGTCTGCCGGATGGACCGGCGTCAACCGAAACACGAATCGTCCGAAGCGTGCCTCCAATGCGCGCTCAATGGGGTCGCCTTCGTAGGCCTTCAACGACTGTCCGCGAAAGTCGCTATAACTAGACCCAACCGCTGCAGTTAATTCCTGTGCCAACATCGCAGCGGAGCGAGCGTCAGAGGCCATGCCATACCATCGGCAGGGACCGTCAACATCGAATATAGGAAGAACAATGGCAGCACCATTGCCTTGTGCCGCGAAGGCTTCTATCCAAGGTTCGACCAGTTCCAACCATGCACTCGGCGCGCTCCGGTTGGCGATTGCAGCCCAACGCAAAGCATTGTGACCGGAGAAGAAGTACTCCAACCAAAATTGCTCTTGAGGCGGTAAGGCTGTGCTCATAAGCCTTCCCCATAGTGCCGAAATTCGAGTCGGGTTCGTCCCAACTCTTGGGGATCAATCGAGAACTCCACCCATTCGTCGTTGATCATCATGCCGTTGTAGGTAAGGTTCATCGAACCCATAAGCAGGCAACCACCAAGCAGGATGCCCTTGGTATGCAACTGATTGTGAATCAGAACAGATAACTGCTCGCCCAACCCCTGTTCATGCGCCAGTTCACCGATTCGAGTGCGAAATGCGTCGTTGCTCGGATCGCTGCGGGTCACGATGTGGACCATGGTGCCGCGCGCCATCAGGGTGGCAAGCACCTCGCCCAATCGGACTTCACGCCGACCCCACTCGGGATTGAGGGCGTCAAAATTACCGGTCCGGTTGTCTATCAGGACCACATTGCTGATCCACGGCGAAACTACCCAAATCTCCTCTGACGGTTGCAGCACCTCGGCGACAAACATGGATTGGAGCAGTTCTTGAATGGTGGTGACCCCAGTAGTCTGAGTTTTAAAAATGCGTCTATAAAGAATATTCATTGCGCTGCCTCGACGAGTTCGAGGTCTGCCTCAATCAGGGACGGGGATTGACGAATGCCTTGCAAACGTGCGTACGCGCGCAGGTAGGCGGACTCAATTGGATTGGTGACAAGTGCATTCAAGGCCCAGGCCAATCGGTGGCGCTCACTGCCCGGACAGGTCAGCGTGACCAAGCGACCGTCACCGAGACGAGCAACCGCCTGTTGAAGCCAGTTCTCGTCCAGCAATGAAATGCAGGTACGGTCGTCGCCGATGGTCTCTGCAACCAAAAGGCGCTCCACCAGAGGCAAATCAGCGAATGGATTCCACAGTTGGAGCCCGGATTGGCGAACCGCCCGTCCGCGTGGCCAGAGCAAACCATAAATGGCACCTAAACGCCAGGCAGCGCGATCATTGCCAAGAAGCCCACCGATGTCAGACACGACATGGTCGATATCGTCGGACTGGCTCAGGTAATAGCTCATTACTCTCAGATCGATCTCGATGCCGATGCGCGCTTCGGCGCTCTGCCACTGTTGCAGCACCTGTGACAGGTATCGATCGGATGCAGGACCCGACCCCGGGCGCAGAACACGGCTTCCGAGCGCCACCAAGAAGCCATGGAAGGGGGCAAACCCGTCATGGACCAGACTGCGCCGCAGTTTGAGAAATGCGTCTGCCATTTGTTTCTGGCTATCGGCACTGCGGAACAACCGCACAACTTCTGCGCTTTGCGAATCTCCATTGTCACCATACATGGCATCGGCATCCAAGAGGTCAATCAGGCGACATAGTTGATGGTCAATCAGTTCGAATTCGCCCATGCCCAGGTTGGCCCGCACCAATGCGAAGAAACGACGAGGATCCTCGGCATATCGACGCATAATTTCTTCTATGAGGCCGTTGCCGCCCGGACTGCGTTCACTTAACCAGGCCTCTACAAGCTCCGGATCGGTGCCCAGGTCTTGCCCGGGTAGAGTCGGACCGCGGTCCAAATCGACCACCAAGTCATCCGTATCAATGCTGGGGCACAGGTCATTTATGGAGCGCAACAAGGCGGCAGCGAGCGTGGCGTGGTAAACCCGCCGTAACCACGGTTCCCAGTCGGCATCGACTGACTTCCAAAGTAGGGCAGCGCTGTCGTGCAATTCAGCGACGATAGCCTCATCGGCCAGACAGGTCTCCAGTTCCTGGCGCAATTTATCCGGACTGGCGTCTCCTTCGTTCTCCTGGGCCTCAACAATTTGAGACTGAAACAAGAGGGTGAGCACATCCTGCAGGCTGATGGTTGCCCGACCCGCACGGATGGACGCATCGGCAGCTTCCAGACCGAGTTGCTGCTGAACCGCAACAAAAGTCAGTGCTGAAAGGTAGATTTGCGCCAACCACTCCCGCATAAAGGGACTGCCCACCGTGGCCATTCGCTCTCCTCGCCAGGCGAGGTCAATAAACCGAGCGGTCCGCAAGGCACGCCACTTCGCATCATCTCCCCGCAGGTGCAACTCCAGGGGGATACGTATTTGGAACAACATGCTGTCGGCGGCGTAGTGAGCGCCAAGGCCTACGGCTTGATTGTCCGACTCAAACACCGTATCGGCATGAACCTTTTCAATGCCGACGCCGATCTCTGCAGAGGCGCCCAGAGCAAAGCGCCGGACCTCGACGGCTGCATTGCGGGAGTGGGTAAAGAACCCAATCCGGCGAACGATGTCAGCCCAGGCACTGCCAACCGGCGGCTCCAACCAAGCTGGCTCCATAGTGGCAACGATTTGGCTGTGCCAGTCCAAGCGGGCATTGGACGAATCTTTGACTTGCGAGGGTGGTGCGAGCGGATTCAGACGCAACGGACGATAGACCGGAATGGCCACGTCGACTTCATCGCGCCGAATCAGGCATTCGCCCAGCGGGACATGGCTTCCAGTGGAATGGATATCCAGGCTAAAAAGGCCATCGCCAAGGCCAGTGCCCGCCTGAAAATCAGGTGTAGGAGCAATCCAATAGCGCTCGGTGCTGTGGCGCACCCCGTAGCGGCGACTGACACGACCAGGCGCGAATTCGCGCAGTGCCGCGTACACCGACATGGCCGGTACATCGAACGGTTTGCCAGCGCTCGGGTTCGGGAGATCGATGTCGACCTCGGCCAAGTTGAGGTCGGCGAACAGTGAGCCTGGAATGAAATCCGGCAAGGGGTTGTTGATGGCCTTGGTGTCCATTTGGGCTTCCCCGCCGGACGCCCAATTGCTGGCCAAACGACGCAGTGCAGTAGGTAACACCACCGTCATCAGTGGTCGAGGGTATTCCCACAGCAGGGCTGACAATTCCTCCTGCGATAGACTCAGCGCGCTCTGCAGGTAGTCCGCCAGGCGACGAGCGCCAGCATCCGTTTCCAGAATGGCACGCAGTTCTTTTTGCAGGCGCAACCGCCTTTGCTCACTGGGCGGAACGCCACTCAGATCGAGCCACACACTGCCCGAAAGATCCTGCAGTCGCTGCGCCAGAAAATCGATGCTTGCATACACCCCCTGCATGCGGGTGATGTAGCGATTGGCCAAGGGCAAGGTACGTATCGGCAACTCTGGATCGAACAGTTGATCGTAGCTCTGGTAGGCCGCCCGATCGCGACCGTAATCTGAGAGGACCACCGCAGTCCAGGGGCGCATGCCACGGGTCCGTCCCGCACGCCCCTTGCGCTGCAGGAAACCTGATATTCCCCGTGGAGCCTTGTGCTGGACCACAGCACCAACGGTGGGATCATCGAAACCGACTTCAAGCACCGCAGTAGCGACAATCACGTCCGCTGTACTGTCCACCCCCCGGTCCTGCGAGCTAACGCGTTTGATAGCCAGTCGTCGCCGAAGGCCTTCTTGCAAATCCTGGCAGAAGCGCCAATCCTGACCGTTGTTGTAGCGAAAAAGCGAATTACCCGACTCTCGCAGCAGCGCCAATCCACCTTCTGGCGCACGGCGCATGTCGGGATCACCGAAGCTGTTACGCCCCTCGGCGCTGAGCATGTCGAAGTACAGGCGATTGATGACATCCAAATTGTCGGTGAACACAAACGAGCGCTGGCCAAATACCCCGTGACTGATTGAATCCTCGGGCCGAACTGCTTTCGGGTCCAGGCAGCGTTGAAGCACCATCACCGTCTGGATGGTGGTGGAGAGAAGGGCCGTGCGCGAGACCGGATCTCCGCGCAGGGCAAGCATATATTCCGCGCCTTCGGACTCGATTTCATCTGCACGCGGTGCTATCTCATCCACATACGACGGACGACATCCTGTTAGGGCTGCAAAAAACTGCGTCGCCTCACGCAACGTCGCGGACAGACCGACAAAGCGCAGTGGTTGCTCCAAGAGACGCTGCCAACGACGCATCAGGTAGGCCACCTGTGCACCATGCTTGCCTTCGTAGGTATGCACTTCATCCATTAGCACCAACTCGGGCGCGTGTCTGGCCTTGGGTCCAACACCGAAGAGATGCATCATTGAGGTGTCGGAAAGTCGTTGGTTCAACATCTCCGTCGTTGTGAACAAAATATCGGGCACCCGGTTCTTCAACGATTCTCGCGTCAAAGGGAATTCGTCTCCTTCCAAAATCGATCCACACGCTGCGCACACCAGTCGTTCGCGTCCGAGTGTCCGGTCTTGGTGCTGCCAACGCAACTCGCTTCCACAGTCTATGCAAGCCAGAGTGGGGCAGACACTGTCCTCGCCAATCTTGCGCCAATCGCAGAAACGCGCAGAACTGGGCGTATCGCCATAAATAGCGCCAACGCGAACCTGAACAAGTTCGCTTTCCGGCATATTGGCGCGCAGTGCGCGGATGCGCTGCATCACTTCCCGCAGTTGATCTTTCAAAAGCTCCGTGCGTGGATACAAGGCAACCACCTTGACCCACGACTCATTTGGCTTCTCGGTGAGCAAATGCCGGTAGACCGAGGCCAGCGCCGGGAGGTAAAACGCCATGGTCTTCCCACTACCAGTGCCGGCACACACGATAGTGGCCAGTTCCAGTCTCTCCTCGATGGAGCGCAGGATGCGCTGTGTGGCGCGAACCTGGAAGCCTGACAGCATCATGGTCCGACCGGGTTGCGCCAGCATCGCTCGCACTGCGCTGCCCAATGCCGGACTAGGCGCTGCCGCGCGGATTAACGCAAGGGCATTGGTGACGGGCGTATCTCGTGCCGGATAGTGACGCTGCCGACGAAGAAAGCGAAAATCTGCCACCAAGCTTGGCGCCGATTGCCAGCCCGTCGGACCGGCATGCTTTGGAAACTGTTGTCGCAGGCGCTGCAAAAGGCGAACTGTCTCTCCCATGCGTGAGCGATAACCCTTTGCGCCACCGCTTCGGGGCACCTCAGCCAACCACTTGCGACTCAACAGTTCCTGCAGCACCACGCCGCTGGACAAATAGCTATCCATTCCTACATCGAGAGCCTGGTTAATCAATGAATCAATCAAATCGCCCAATTCGTTAGGACTGAAGACGCCGTCCACGATTCCCCACGCCAGCAGTTTTGCTTCACGCTCCTCAATGAGGTCCAACACCTCGGTAAGAAAACCTTCGCTTGTATTCAATGTCACTCTGATAGCTCCGGTTAGCGTGCCCGTACCACATAGTTGGCCAGCATATGGTTCGTTCGCAACCATTCGACAACTTCAGCGGTGAGGAAATCAAGACCCGCACCAGACCCACTGGAGGTCGCGTTGAAAAACGCTTTGACCGGACCGGGAACATCGTCGTTTTCTTTGAATGTAATTGCCGCTAGTTGATCCGAGCACGACTGCACGTCATCGAAATCCTCAGCACTGGCAGGGACAACATTGCGGTACTTGATGAACCGCTGGTACCACTGGGTGTAGTTCCGTAGAGCAACAATGTTGTCCGGCATGCTCTGCACGATGGTCTGCTTGCGCAACTCAGGTGGCACACCCGCAAATAACTGACTCGCGAAGTGCTTCACCCAGTCTTGCTTCTGTAAGGTTTCCGCCGCAACTGAAAACGATCCGAGTGCAGTCACCATTTTTGACCAACGCTGACCGCCAACCAAGGTACTGGACTTGGGTGACTCAGAGAAGCGCTGGCTGCAAAGATCAATACTTTGCAGAACAGTAGCGGTTTCAAGACTTGCAGCACGCGCAACCCGATGTTGATCGAGCAACTGATTACGAACCGCGAGTTTTTGCACTTTGGCGGACAAAACTGTGAGTTCGTCGGCCTTGGCCGACAGTTCTCTCGCTTCAGCAACGCCGGCCTTCAAGGTCTCCAACTGCATCAGACGCTGGCGAACAGTACAGCTTTCATCTAGAAGCATGTGCTTTCTCCCTCTTTACCCATAGAACTTATCTCTTGTTTCAAACCGGTCATCAAGTCCTGAATTCGTGATGCCTGGACCTGGGGATTCACACCCTGGACCTGTTCTTCCAGTGTTCTGACGCGCTTAGCGGAGAAGTTCACGAGTTTGCGTGCGACTTCAACGAACCGTGTGGCTGTGAGCAAGGGATTTCCGTTGAAACGTCCCATATTGCTCAAAAATTGAGCCGCAGACTTGGTCGAATTTGGTCCATCAATATCGTCTGCTGCATTCGCCAACGTCGTCAACGCAACGCCCACCGCACTTTTGCGAAAATCCTCACATAAATTCTTGAACGCCTGGTGTCCTAACCCAATCTCATCTGAATTCCAGTGGCCTGCCTCTTTCAATTGATCCGCGAGTTCCCGTAACTCATCAACTACTACCTGTTTTTCGAACACTTCCCCCAACTCCACCGTCAACCGTTTACGAATGCCAATGGCACTCTGCAGCACCTTACGCGCCATTGCCTTAGCCCGGTTCTCCGCCATCGGAATTAACAACTGCCTGATCTCAGGCGTAACCAAATCCAGCACCGAAAAGTCGATGGCTTCGCCATCTGCCGGCATACTTTCAACGATTCTTGTTATGTCGACTGCATAAGCCGTTTTTCCGTCACCTTGAAAGCTGCCACAGTAGGACTGCACCATTTGAATAAGTTCTCGACGAACGCCCAAGGCAGTCTCCTGCAGCCCTCGCCAATCTGAAAACTCCGACGGCGCGCTCTCCGAAATGCGACTCGTAATCTCCGGCACTCCAAAAAGAAACGGAGGCAAACTGGTCGCAGTGCGAGCACGCTCGGTAAGTCCAAGAATTCGACTGTTGGTTGATAGCAGACTCAAGGACATAGCCAACCTTTGCTTCACACTGGCGCGAACTAGTGCCAGCGCCTGTGGCAGCAAGCGATCTGCGAGATTCCCGACCCACATCATGTCGTCGTCAGCGCCCGCGTAATCTGACCTTCCGCGATTGGTGTGGTAGCAACGACAGACAGCTGCCAGTTCGAAGCGAACCTGGCCTGTTGGGTCGCTGTTGTCTGCTGAAACGCGAATGCAGTTGACTGGCATATTGCCTTCTCCCGCCGCTTTTGGGATGGAAATCTGTCTGGCAGTGATATTCACTCTATTGCAACGCTCTGCTTGCCACTCGATGCGATCGTTCAATGCCGATGCAATAGAGGTTCGAATTCTGTTTGCAATGGTTTGCCCAAGAACCTGTGTTCCATCCACCCAGTCTTCCAATGCAGTTAGTACATCGTCGACCGGCGTTGGCGTTGGCGTTGGCGTTGGCGTTGGCGTTGGCGTTGGCGTTGGCGGGGGTGGAGGTTGCCTCTCTCCTGGACCTTCGGTATCTGGCCCAGTGATGTGCTTGCGTGTTTCGACGTCGGGACGATCCAAGCCAAAGGCGTCAAAAACCTCTTTGGGAATAAACCCTATGTCGGCCACAGTTTGTGGAGTGTTTCCCCAAATCCCAATAACTCGGCGATAGCGATCTTTCACCTCGGCAGTCATCGTGCGCGACATTAACCAATCCGTTACCGTGGCATTCACCCTGGGTGCATCCAATCCGGCTTGCGGAAAGCGATTCTGCACATATGCAGGACGCCCTGACAGCAACAGACCCCTCAGCACATTGTCGATGATGAAGCGTGGCGTAAAAACCATGGTGTTGTTGCGCGTCAATGCGGCACGCGCCAACTGTTCTATCGCCAGTTCAGTGTACGGAAACAAGGGGATGCCATTGAACTGACCAAACGCCTTCAGTGTCAATAAATCGCGCTCGTTGTCCTCGTCGGCGTAAATTCTGGCGCGATTTGCTTCATCCAACCAAGTACTACTGCGCTGCTTAAACTGCCGCAATAGTTCGTCATAACCCCAGCGGGCAGCATTCAGGTAGGCAGCAACCAATGCCTTGGTACGCCGCAATACCTCGACTTCCCCTGACAAATTGCTTTCAACGATCCATTCTCGGTTGGCACGACTTGCAATCGTGTCCTTGCCATCAATGTATCCATTGGTGACAGCAATAACTGAACGAATTGTCGCCATCTTCTTGTCTTCATTCTTACCTTCATTCCCGTCCTGCGCATGCTGAATCAAAATATTGAGCAAGGTATCTTGAATACCGGTAAGCGCCTTGAAATCCTCCACCAGAATGACCAACTCGCGATTCTGCTTGCTCAATAGTCGGCGAATTGTCTGGATCACCTCCTGCAAGGTCATTCCTCCAAGAGACTCATGCAACTTGAAAAGTTGCCGAATCGCTTGATCTACAACCTTGGATTCATTCAGCAGTCTGGCCGCGTTGCGCCTACCCTCGCCGTCACGAATTTGCAGATTAAGTTGGTAATATCGCCGCGTTGTTTCAGCTGCCTTTGCGATATCAATGGATTCGGGCATTGCAAAGTCGTTCGAGCGAAAATCCTCTGCTGACTCTTCAAACTCCGAAACGTTCTGCCCTGACACTGCACGCTTAACGATGCGTGGAAACACCTGGCTGTGAAAGTAGTCCACCAGAGCCGCATCTCCCATGAACTTCGGTAGATTCATGGCGTGACCAAACTGCTCTTTTAGGGCCGCGTTATCTGGATTCTTTGCTACTTTCGCCCTCAGTTCCCTAGCAAGCTCGATCAAGGCGATATTGAGTTCGCTCTGGAAGCTTATAGCAGCACTCTCAATATTCACTTCCGAAACTGCTTTAGAAAATCCTGCCCTGACCTCCGAATATTCGTCACCGGGCAACTTCTCCAATATCGACTCCACCACGCTCCGCAGACTTGCACTCTTCGAAATTTGAATGATGACGTAGCGCCCGTCAATATTGATGCTTTGCAATCGAGCCGCCAACACGCGCACCATATGCGACTTGCCTACGCCCGATGCCCCAGTGATCGGCACGACCAGAGCACCTGAGGGCACATCGTCACTGGTCAAATATTTGAATAAGTCTTCCTCGTTTGCCTCCACTTTGCGATCTGAGGATATGAGGCGATAACTCAATGGAGTTGGTTGATGTACTGCAAGCAATACCGCGTCATGCGCCCCTTCGGCTTCGTGATTAATGCACCGGTTTACTTCCTGGGATATCGGCCAATAGTTCTCAAGACTCATTTTGTACCCTCAAGCAAACGGACATGGGTAAAGTCGCCCCAACTTCTGCCATACTGACCTGTAAATGCCAGTCTTGATCCCGCGTCGGCCTTTGTTTCGAATGAAAGCAATCCCTGTTTTTGTAAACGCCGCAAAGCAAGAGATAGTGACATCGACAAATGATCTGTTGCTGGAGGGTGCCAGGTTTCTAACTTGAGTGAACTCTCGACCTGCATTCGATAAGTCCCCGAATCAAGCACTGGTAGTCGAACAGCAAGTCGGCCTACAAACTCTGATGCCGGCAGTAACTCCTTAGCATTAATTACCTCGTCTATATGTGCGCGAACTGCAATTGTCGGATCGAATAACAATCTGGAATCCTCGCCGGTGGCAAAACCAAGGTACCGAGCCCAAGTAAGCAGTCCTGGCCAACGAGTGTCATTAAGAAAAATGAAACGTCCGTCCTGTACCTGTGATTGAACTAAAGCCTCCACCCCGACAAAACTGCTCGGCAATGCATAGATGTCCTGTGCGAGGCACCAGGCAAGACCGCGACACAAATCGGCAGACAAACCTGCGTTTTCTTCGCTCAAACTGCCATCTTTCGGCCACAAGGGCATGGCCTGTTGGCTCTCAAACAAGAGTCCTCGGCAAATCTCCGTAAGGCCCTTCACATCTTCATCGGCAGAATCTGCTGTGCGAAGTTGAAAGTTCAGTTTGATCTTGCCATCTTCATTGCTGAACAATCCCAGACTGGTCCAGCGACTTAAGGTGCCACGAAGCCTTCCGCTTGCTGACGACTCTCCGTCTTTGTCCTTGGATGTATCCCCAGGCGGACTGCAAAGGGCGAGCAAATTGTCGCGCGTGATCTCCTTTTCCCGTGCGACAAGGCGTGTGAGGGTCATTAGTATCGATGGCAGTCCATCTGACTGGCGATTGAGAATGGTCATAAAGTCAAATCCGGTAGTATTTGTTGCAGGCGCAGACCGTTTGCCGTCACCTCAACCAAACGGCGCGTAGCGTCGCCAGGGTCCAGCATGGCCAAAGGCAGCAAGACCACATGAAATGGGCGCTGCATCATCTGCACGTCGGATAGTTGATTGACAGTGGCGTCGGGGTCGAGCAGCGTCATTCGCGACATTGGCGAATAGGGTTCCACGTCAGCCTCATTTGTAGACCGTTGCAGCAACACCCGATTGCACGCATGTTGGTAGAGTCCCGTCCATTCGGCACCTTGGGCCAGAACAGAGCCCAGAGTTACGCCAATTTCTTGCACCGCACAGGAATGCACCAACCACCTTGCAAACTCCAGCACGTCATGGCGCAACTTGTTCTGCGACTGAGTCTCGTCGTAGAACACATAGGCAAAAGACGCATCAATCCATGGAAAAGTCTCTGCCCACCTGGTGTTCGACACCACATCGATGCGAGGGATCGGCACGACCACCGGTGCCGCGTAACCGGTTTGACGGGCCAGTTGGAAGCGATCGCGTGGACAACCACCGCAGGCGCGAGAGACCTGCACAGTCCAGGGTTCCGACGTGATGCGATACAACGTTCCAAGTGTCTCGCCAACTTCGCGACCGATCTCTTGCGCCGATTGAAGCGAACTGGGAAGCAAATCGCGCATCAACGCCAGATTGCGTCTGGCTGCCTCCAACGTGCGATTACGAGAGGCAACGACTGCATTTTCCCAGATGCTCCGATCGAGGTGACCATGGTTGCGCAGTCGCACGCGCACATTGGCCATTGCAGAAAGCACCGAGTTGGCATCTTCACCCGGTTCAGTATCCTGATCTGAACGGTTCGCCTCCACTTCAAGCGCAAGAAGTCCGGCGCGCGCCATCAGAATCAGTGTGCGCAAATTCCATTTCACGTTTTCATCGCTGCTTCCGGGCAGTCCCTCACGCACCGACTCAATGTCTACGCTCCACAGATTGTCATCGCTGGTGGGGCGGCGTGATTTCCACATCGCCTCCCACCGACCGAAGCCGAGTCCGTTTGAGATGATGGTGGGTGTGGCCAAACGCTTGGGTAGTTCCCAGTCGCTGTCGTCGAACACCAGCAGGCTTACAGAGGCGTGTCCATCCCGTCCGCCCCGACCGACTTCCTGGTAGTAGCGATCCAGGGTTTCAGGAATCGTGGCATGGATGATTGTGCGCACATCGTTTTTATCCAGGCCGACGCCGAACGCGGATGTCGCAACAATGCCGTCCAAACGGTTCGCTGCCCAGTCAGTGATGATGCGCAACCGTTCCTTGTCCGGTGTGCCCCCATCAAAGGACGCGATGCGTTCCAGTCCATCTCTGGCGAGTATTTGACTCCAGCACGCAACCTCCTCGCGTTTGGTAACGTAGAGAATGAAAGGGCGAGGCGCATGCCTCAGCGCTTCTAACACTCGCATTGCCTTCTGCTGCGCTGACTCGGCTTTGTAAAACCAGTATTGGGGCTCTGGTCGCAGGTGCACGGCAGACACCATTTGCACCTGTTCAGGCGGACCGAACAGGTTCGCCAATATGTCCACCGTTTCTTCCGTGAAGGTCGCACTCAACAACAGGGTGCGAAAACCTTTGGGGGCGACGCGCAACAGACTACTGCGCAGACCAGCAAGCGCCTGAAATGAAGGCCTAAACGCGTCGCCCCACTGCGTTACCAAGTGTGCCTCGTCGATCACAAAATAATTCAGCATCCCGTTCGCAGCGGCGTCTGATACGGCGCCCAGCAGGGACGTTGTGAGTGCCTCCGGCGAGGTGAACAGAATGCGCTGTGTGCCATTTCGCAAGCGCTGCCGAATACCAGCGCGGTCTTCTTTGGAAAGTTCCCCGTACCATGCCAGCCGCCATGGTTGCCGCGTCGGGTTTTTTTTTGTGAACAACGCCTGCATCGCGCGTTCCTGGTCAAGCGCCAGCGCAACTGTCGGCACGACAAATACCGTGATCTGCCCATCTTCTCGTTGTACCAGAGCAGGCGCCTGACCGACCAGACTCTTGCCGGAGCCAGTGGGCAAATTAACGATCAACGTGTCTCCCTCAGGCATCAGGAATGCGGCCCGCAATGCCTCGCGCTGTCCCGGGGATGAATAGGTAGCAAATCCCGTTGCATTTTCGACAAAGGGATCGGCAGGGCAGCGCGTTTCTTGGCGGACCATCTTGTCGGTAAAGGCATCTGCGAACATGCCGTCGTCGTTGGCGCCCAGCCATTCGGAATGCCATGGGAGTGCCGAAATCAAGAAGGCAGTGCCGCTGCTATGAATCGTATCGATTCCATGCTCTGCCCAACGGTCTCGGGTTGGCCAGTTTGACTGGGCCGGTACCTTCAGGTACATTTTTTCACCGGTACGGGCGCTGCTGCGCAGCAGGTAATGGCGCAAAAGTGGTGGTAAGTCACCCTGCAGTAGTCGGTTGTTTGGGTGAGCCATCGCCGAAGCGAGCACCTGGCGGATGCGCTCTAGCAGGCTATCTGGCACCCTATCGGGTAGAGTGCTGTTCGGCCAGGCTGACAAGACCGCTTGTAAGTCATCATCACCGAAGCTCATGCGCCCACCTGCATGAGACGTTCAATCCTGGACACCGGTTCGCTGGTAAGAAACACCACGCCAGCAACATCAACTTTGACCGACGGCGTGCTGATGCCTCGAAGCAGAGCCGCGCCCAGTTCTCGTTCCAAGCTTAGTTGATTCGCTTCTGCTTCTGCCTCGCCCCCCTGTAGGGATTGAATTCGGGTCTCCAACTGAGCATACCGAATCTCATCCTCTGCGAGGGCACGCTTCACGGCTTTTTGCTGCGACTGCAACAATTTTTCCTGCACCACAGCTTTCGCCAGAGCGCGTTCACGCATGCGGGCGCAGCGCTCATTCCAATTGGCAAAGGTGTCCGGTGCCAAACGTCGAAATGCGCGCAAGTGCGGCATTTCCAAATTCTTGTCGATGTATCCCTCGCCGCCCTTTCTGGCATAGCCCGGCAGCAGAAAACGTTCGATGAATGCATCGTCAAACGCGTCCCCTTCCTCGTCGACCCAGACTTGCACCACGACCGGACTAAAGAGCGCATCGCCACGGCGTGCTAGAGTCGAACGGGCGGTCTGCTGTGAACCCACTTCGTGTAATGCCAGCACCGCAATCGCTTCGGCCAGTCGCGTTTCTATGAGGAAATCAAAGCGAAAGCACATCTTGATCTCTGACGAGGGAAAGTGGTCGTAGACCTGTCGCCACATGGCATAGCTGCGACCTCTATCGTCCATCTCAGAAAAGGACTTGATGGCCTCAACGAACTCAGACCCGTAGCGCATGGGACGAATCCGACGGCGAACAGCGGTCGCTCGATGCGCCGCGAAGGCATAGGATTTTGCACGGGTTGAGCGACTGCCCAGTGCGTCCTTATCGATCGCACCCAGGAAATCCTCGATAAATCCGGAGGATGGAATCAGACTGGGTTGATTGGCATCTCCATCCGGCGAACAATAGTGCAGGCGAAACGGTTCATCGATCAATCGGTTATTGGCCGGATTGGGTTCATTGACCCTTTCGAACAGCAGCGCATCTTCGATCCATGACAGCATTGCGGATCGGATGTTTTTCCAATCTTCATCTGCATCAAACAAGTCGGCCAGGTCAGACTCGACCACGGGAGACAACTCGTCGAGTGTGTCCTGTTGGTCAATTTGCTTGAGTTCGTGTGCCACAAGCCCAACTGGGCCTGCGAGGCGATCGCACAAAAAGTCAAGTGCTTCGACCCCGCCGTGTACCAGGTCCGAATGCAGTTCCGACATTTCCGCATCGACGAGGTACTGCAGACTGGAGATGGATCGATGGAATACGCCCAGTCCTTGGTCAAGCACAGCGAACCATGCTTTTTGTAGCGTAGAGTCCTGATCGACCAGCACATAGGACTGCACCGGGTCACCTGCTCCATACCGGTCCACGCGGCCAATGCGCTGCTCAATCCGGTTGGGTTGCACCGGCAGATCAAAATGTACCACCGCCTTTTTCCCGCCTTGCAAGTTGATCCCCTCCTCCGCGTTGGGACCGCAGACAATGGTTTGTATCGCGGTATTGCTCAGGAATTCAGTCCACTTATCGTGAATGCCTGCCTCGCCTGGCATATGGCGGACGACTCTGAAATGGGCTAACTGGAGTTGAGTAAATACTGCGTCGGCACAGGCCTCTGTGGCACAAAATACCACTACCTTGTTTCCTTCAGAGAGAGACCGCAATCCCTCGCAAAGGCGGGCAACCCGAGATTCCATCGCCGCAGACTCGTCGCAAGACTTCTCCAACTTTTCCAGAAATTGCACCTCCAACGGAAAGGACGGCAGCGATCCGGTGCGGACACCAGACAGTCGATCGGCACAAAGCGCTTGCAATGAACTGGGCTCCTCCAGAATGGACCGCACTATCTTCCAATAGAAATCCTCGACAGACTGGCGCATGCTTGAACCGACGGCTTCCATGGAGGCTGATGCTGCAATTCGCCAGTCTTCCAAAGTCGATTCCGTGGAAACCAAGGGCGAACCCTGGACGGTCCAGGTCTTCGCACCTATGCGGTCCGGTGTGAGGCCCACAACCTGTTTGCGGCGGTTACGCAAGATGCGGCGGTTGAGTCGGTACGTTTCAGAGATATGCGCGCGAAGTTGCTCCACTGATTCGCAGAAGTCCGGGTCATCCTCTTCCGGTAGTTCCACTAGACGTTCCTTCAGAGCAAGTGTCAATTTCCTGAGACGGGCATCATTCGGTACCCGGACCAGCAAATCGTCCAGCGCTGAGTCCATAAAGAAGGAATTGCTTGGATGAAGCGCTGCCACCGTTTCTGCCAGTGCTTGGCGGTTGGCAATCTTTGCGTGGAAGCTCTCCTTATCGTCCAGCGGATACACCACAGAATCGAGCAAATGCAGCATGCGCAGGAAACCAGCTTCATTGCGCAGGATGGGCGTTGCAGATAACAACAGCAATCTTTCGACCCGTTGGGTGGCATGGCTAACCAGACGATACAGTTCCTGAATCTGCGCGCTGGCGTTGGGATCGGCCAAATGGTGCGCTTCATCGATGGCGATCAGCGACAAATCCGACAAGGAATCGCGCAGTCTCGGACTGTCTTCCAAGGGAAGCACGAACACTGATTTATCGATGAATTCGCCCAGGGCAAAGCGCGTTATGAGTTCTTCGCGCCACTGATTGACCAGGGCATGTGGGACCAGAACCAGCACGCGATGTTCGCGCAAGTCGTCGAGAACGGCCTGTCGGATCACGACGCCTGCCTCTATCGTCTTGCCCAATCCGACCTCGTCTGCCAACAGATAGCGTTGGGACGGGT
>WSSedL1CaDRAFT_10001127_pt1 | contig 16562 bp, 9 predicted proteins | sample WetSurSL1Cattail_FD_9464 | JGI IMG/M metagenome (IMG submission 9464)
GATTTTTAATTTCGCCAGCAATAAAAGTTACACCAGTCCAGGAATCACTAGAAAATAAAGTTCCTACCATTGCAGCAGAAATTCCAGAAATTAAAGCTACTCCACCAATTGGAGACCAAGAAGCTGTACTTAAATCAAAAGAACGAGGCGACCAAGCGTTTGTCCAGTTCATATTCCATACTTCGGCTTTAGCACCTAGAAGAAACCCAAATATGATTAATCCTGAAATAGAGGCAATCTTAATTATAGTAAGAATGGTTTGTAACAGTTTACTATTTTTAACCCCTCTTGTATTTAAATAAGTTAGAAAAATAATCGTCACTACTGAAAGTATTTGAGCCGCATTTAGTTTAAAACTTCCAATCTCAAATAATATATTTTCATCGCTTACTACTGGAAAAATATAAGCTGTAAACTTAGAAAAAGCAACACCAACAGCAGCAATAGTTCCCGTTTGAATAACTGAGAAAAAGCTCCATCCATATAAAAAAGCGACTAATTCATTGTAAGCCTCTTTGAGATACACATATTGCCCTCCAGCTTTGGGAAACATAGCACTCAACTCGCCATAACTCACTGCAGCGATCATCGTAATTAAGCCCGAAACAAGCCAAATAAGAATAAGCCAACCTGCTGAACCAACTTGTCGAGCAATATCAGCACTTACTATAAAAATACCTGATCCAATCATGGAACCAACAACCAACATTGTTCCGTCAAGTAGTCCTAATTCTTTTTTAAATTCTGTCTCATTATTTTCTGTCATATTGGATAAATTTTAAGGTTTTAATTAAAAAAAATTAGGTTTTGAAATCTCAAAATATTTACTATTCTAAATTATAGAATTGTATTACTTAGCACCAGCTGGGCAATTCTCAGCAATGAATTTCATAAAAGTATCTGATAGATGTTTTCTAGTTCCTAATCCTTCAGAAATACCGTGAGTTCTATTGGGATAAATCATTAAATCAAACACTTTATCATATTTTACCAATTCATTTATAAGCACCTCAGCATTTTTATAATGAACATTGTCATCACCTGTACCATGCATATATAATAAATTCCCTTTCAAGTTTTTAGCATAAGTAACAGGAGATGCTTTTATATAAGCCGCTTCATTCTCAGAAGGCAATCCCATATAACGCTCTGTATAAATATTATCATAAAAATGCTGATCGGTTACAGCTGCAACTGCAATTCCTGTTTTATAAATCTCAGGATACTGAAACAATAAATTTAATGTTACCGCTCCACCACCGCTCCAACCATGAACAGCTACACGAGTAGTATCAATAAAATCCCATTTCAAGATTTCTTTGGCAGCCATAGCTTGATCGCGCGTATTTATAATTCCAATGTTTTTATAAATAGACTTACGCCATTCTGTTCCTTTCATTACTGGAGTTCCTCGATTATCTAGCGCTATTCCAATATAGCCTTGAGGAATTAAATTAGAAATAAATCCGTTAAAATAAGGCACATCATTGGCTACAGAAGCTGCTGGTTCTCCATAGACATAAAAAAATAATGGATATTTTTTATTCGCATCAAAATCAAGTGGTTTCGCCATGATTCCATCCAGTTCAACTCCATCAATCGTTTTTATTTTAAACTTTTCTAAGCTAAAATCTCTTTGTGGAGTCACAAAAATATCTTCCTCTTTTGGAAAAATCTTTTTTTGTCCATACAATGAAAGTAGGCGTATATTTGGATTTCTATTGATATTCGAATTAGTATGTACCGCATATACCGCATCTGAAGAAAAGCTGTAGGCATTGGTTCCTTCAAATTGCGATGGAGTTACTCGTTTTGTTTTTTGGGTATTCAAATTAGTTTCGTACAAATACCTTTGTGTAGCATCAGTAGGACTTGACAAATGATAAATCTGTTTTGTGTCTTTATTATAGGCTAAAAAATAAGTGTCGAAATTTACTTTTGTAATTAGCTCTTTCTTTTTTCCATCGCTACTTATCTTATAAATATGCATCCAGCCATCGGCATCTGAATTCCAAAGAAATGATTTGCCATTATCGACAAACGTACAAGGAAAACCATCATATTTCCCTGCTGAACTATCAAAAACATCAATCCAAGTATTGGAACTCTCCTCATAAATTTTAGTTGCATTTCCACTGTTGGCATTGCATTTATAAAGCGTGACTTGATTTTGTCTTCGATTCAATTGAACCACCATCAACTCTTTATTGTCTAACCATTGCATCCTTGGAAGATAATTATTATCAGCATCACCAGGAATTGCCAACCAATTCACTTTTTGGGTAGCCAATGTAATTATTCCTAGTTTAACAGCAGATGGCTTTTCACCAGCTTTGGGATATTCAACAGGAATGACAAAAGGATAAAGCGCATCGGTATTGTTAATCATCAAATGGAATTTTGTTTCGGTGGCATCCACTCTCCAAAAGGCTATTTGACTTCCATCTGGACTCCATCTAAATCCGTCTCTAGCCATCAGTTCTTCCTCATAAACCCAATCAAATGTTCCGTTTATAATCTTGTCGGTACCATCATGTGTTAATTGGGTAATTGTAGCTGAACTTAAATCTTCAGCATAAATATTATATTTGGAAACATAGGCTACATTTTTTCCGTCATTCGAAAACTTAGCAAACATCAGCGAAGCTTTATCTAAACCTTGACCAATTTGCCTTCCTTTTTTGGTAGTTAAATCCACAAACCAATAATCTCCTCGAGTGTTGGCTCTCCAGACTCTTTGAGAATTAGTATAGATTAAAATTTTATCTTGTTTAGCATTCCAAACAATTCCTTCTATTTCACCTTGAAAACCAATTGAATTGAGTTGTTCTTTAGTCAAAAAAACTCTTTTTTCCTCTAATTTATCTGAATTATAAACGACCAAATTACCTTTTTCGTTTACCCAAAAAGAATGCGATTCAGGTAACCAATTAATTCGATTAATATCAAGAGTGGCTTGCCCAAAAGCAACGTTTACAAAAAAGAAAATTAGTACAATTAATCTATTCATATTCTATTGGTTTTAAAATTATTATAAAAGCATTTGTTAGAAAAAAATACTTAATTAAACTTGAAACATACTCGTATCTACTGAAGTTGGTTTTCCAGCAACTAATTCGGTTACAAGTTTACCCGTTGCAGGAGCTAAGCTTAATCCCATCATAGCATGTCCTGTAGCTAAAATTAAATTTTTGGTCTTACTATCTCTAGCAATGATTGGCATTCCCGATGGCGTACAAGGTCTAAAACCAAACCAAGTATCTTCCTCCTTTGGCATTTTTATATCCAATTCTGGATAAAAATCATTGATTGTATTTACAATTCCTTTGAGCCTATTTTGATTGATTTTAGTATCTTTTGTACTGGTAATTTCCATGGTTCCTCCAAAACGAATATTGGTATTCATCGGTGTTACAGCCACTTTTCCTTCACAAAGAATAGCAGGAATAGCTGGTTTATGAATTTGATCTTTCAAGGTAAAACTATAGCCTTTACCAGATAAAATCGAAATCGAAATATTGAGTTTTTTAGCCAATTCAGGACTCCAAGAACCCGATGCTAAAACTACTTCATCTGTTGCAAAAATCCCTTTATCCGTTATTATTTCAGCAATAGTATTTCCTTTAAAAGTAAAATCGGTAACAAGTGTTTGACTATAAATTTTAACACCCAAGCGATCTAATTCCGATTTTATAAATTTCATAAATTTTTGTGGATATAAATGTGCATCACTTTTATAATGTACCCCGCCAATTGCATTGGTTTTAGTACCCACTTCTAATTTAGAAACTTGTTCTTTCGAAAGAAAATCTACTTCTAAACCCATTTTTTGTGCTAACTCTCCTTCATGATGCATCTCCTCTTGTGTTTTATCCAATAGATACAACATCAAAAGTCCTTTTTCTTCATAAAAAAAAGAGTCGCTTTCTTTGGCTAAATCTTGGTATAATTCTTTACTCAATAATGATAAATCACAAAGTGCAGGCATGGATTTCTCTACATGTTGCGGAGTAGCACTTTTATAAAATTGCCATCCCCATTTCAATAAATCCATATTCAATCTTGGTTGAACATAAAACGGACTTTGACTATCAAACATCCATTTTATTCCTTGTGCCATCATTCCGGGTTGTGCCAGTGGTATAATATGCGAAGGGACAATCATTCCAGCATTTCCATAAGAACAGCCATCAGTCATATCTGATTTATCAAAAACTTCTACTTCATGGCCTTCTTTTGCCAAATAATAAGCCGAACATAAGCCTATTATTCCTCCACCGATAATACTTACTTTTTTCATTATTCTTATAAATTTAAAAATCATTGGCACGAAGCTATTACAACACACCAATGATTTCCTTTATACAATCATTTATCAATACTAAATTACTTGAAAACCAAATGCGTATGGATCATCTTCATCATCAATAATGATGTTATTATATCCATAGACTTTCGCCCAACCTTGAATACTAGGAACAATGGCTTTAATTTCTCCAATTGAAGTTTCTTCTTCCACTCTTCCAATAAATTTGCTTCCAATATAACTTTCGTGAATATAGTCTTCTCCTTTTTTTAATTTCCCTTTGGCGTGAAGTTGCGCAAGTCTGGCTGAAGTTCCAGTTCCACACGGCGATCGATCTATGGCTTTATCGCCGTAAAAAACAGCATTTCTACCAGAAGAAGTAGGATCAATAGGATCACCAGTCCAGAGCATATGTGTTACATCTCGAATCGTATCATTTTCGGGATGAATAAATAGATTAGGATATTTTTCGTTGATTCGTTTTCTAACCTCTTGGCTATATTGAACAATTTTCCCAGCTGTAAAATCCTGAACTCCAGAAAAGTTTCTTTGTGGGTCAACAATAGCATAATAATTTCCTCCATAGGCTACGTCAAAGATAATTTCGCCTAATTCTGGACAATCAACAGTAAGCCCTTCGGCTGCCAAATAAGATTTGACATTAGTCAAACGAACCCAATCCACTTTTTTTCCTGTTTGTTGGTATTCAATTTGAACCAAACCAGCAGGTGCTTCCATTTTTATTTTTCCTGGAATTTTCGGAATCACCAAACCTTCTTCAATGGCGATAGTAATAGTTCCTATCGTTCCATGTCCGCACATAGGCAAACACCCTGAGGTTTCAATAAACAAGATACCAAAATCATTTTCTGGATTACTCGGCGGATACAAAATACTACCGCTCATCATATCATGGCCGCGAGGTTCAAACATGAGTCCTTTTCTAATCCAATCGTATTCTTTTAGAAAATGTTGGCGTTTTTCACTCATGTTGGCTCCAACTAAATTTGGACCTCCACCAGCTACCACTCTTACTGGGTTTCCGCAAGTATGAGCATCTACACAAAAAAATGTTTTTCTTGGCATATATTAAATACTATCCTTAGTTATTACATCATTCAAGGTTCTGGTAATCGATAAAGGATTTTCATTTTTTAAAGCATCAGGAAGCATCTCGTTTGGCCAACCCTGAAATGACAATGGACGAACCCATCTTTTTACAGCAGTAATTCCTACCGAAGTAAACTTACTATCCGAAGTAGATGGATAAGGACCACCGTGAGTCATTGCAGAACAAACCTCAACTCCTGTAGGCACACTATTAAAAATCAATCGTCCTACCTTATTTTTAAGATTATCAATAGTTGTTTTAAAGCTTTCTAATTCTGATACATCAGCATTCAAAACCGTTGCCGTCAATTGTCCTTCTAAATCTTCGATAATAGTATCTAATTGTTCTTGAGTATCACATTTAACTACTACCGAAAAAGGACCAAAAACTTCATTATGAAAAGCTTTGTTTTTCAAAAATAAATCTCCTGAAACTGAAATTAGATTCTGCAAAGCAAAATTCTCTTTTACTTCGGTATCCAAATTAGTCAATTGCGTATAACCTTCTTGTGCTAAGATTTCTTTTTTATGAGACTCGTATAATGCTTTAATATTGGGATGCAACATACAACTTGGTTGAACAGCATTGAGTTCTAACGCCAAGTTAGTAGCAAAATCATCCAATTCTTTACTGGCAATTCCTAAAATAAGTCCAGGATTGGTACAAAATTGCCCAGTTCCCATAGTGATTGCCGCAGCATATTTTTGAGCCCATTCTTTGTTCGCTTTCTGCAACACCGATGGTAAAACGACCACTGGATTGATACTAGACATCTCTGCATAGACCGGAATTGGCACTTCTCTTTTAGCCGCAATTTCACAAAGAGCTGTTCCTCCTTTAATACTTCCAGTAAATCCAACGGCTTTTATAGCAGGATGTTCAACTAATTTTACCCCAACAGCGATTCCGCTACTGTTCAAATTAGAAAAAACGCCATTGGGCATTCCTGTTTTTTGAGCTGCTTTGATAATTGCTGAAGCGACCATTTCGCCTGTTCCGGCATGAAGCGGATGAGATTTTACAATAACTGGACAACCTGCAGCAAGTGCACTTGCCGTATCACCGCCTGCTGTAGAAAAAGCAAGTGGAAAATTACTTGCCCCAAAAACCACTACTGGTCCAATAGGAATCATCATTCTTCGAATATCAACAGTATCACCAACTTTATTAATAATAGCTTCTACCCAAGAACCTTCTCTCAACATAGTTGCAAAGGCTTTTAACTGTCCCATTGTTCTGGCTCGTTCTCCGTTGGCTCTGCCTGCAGGAAGTCCTGATTCTTTAGTATAAATTTCTAATAAATCATCACCTAGAGCCTCTATTTCGGTTGCAATAGCCTCTAAAAAATTAGCCTTTTTAGCATCCGAAATAGTACTATATTCTTGGAATGCTTTTGTAGCTAAGGCAACAGCATCATTAATTTCTTCATCTGTTGCCTCAACAAAAAGCGGTTGGTTTTCTACATTCTCTACTGGATTTATTGTTCTAAATGTGATATCTCCTTTAGCGGAAAGCGAGTTTCCAATATAATTTTTTCCAGTAATCATAGTTTTATTTTTGTATTAATATTATAAATTCAAGTAATCAGGCAATGTAGGTCGTGTTTTCAAAGCATTTTTAATAATTAAAAGAACGCGTTCTCTTTCTGTTCCTTGCAACGGCAATCTTGGCGCACGAACAAATTCAGTTCCTAATCCTGTATGCACTTCAGCCAATTTAATATTTTGTACCAATAATGAATTAATATCTAATTCCAGTAAAGGCAAAAACCATCTGTAAATAGCTAATGCTTCATCAATTCTTCCTGCTTTAGCTAATTTATAAATAGCTACTGTTTCTCTTGGAAAAGCATCAACTAATCCAGATACCCAACCATCAGACCCCATTAAAAGACTTTCTAAAGCTAAAGTATCTACTCCTGATAAAATTTTAAGACGAGAACCAAAACGATTGATAATTCTAGTTACATTAGAAATATCTCTAGTCGATTCTTTTACTGCTTGAATGTTATCAAATTTCAACATTTCTTCAAACATATCCAAAGTGACTTCTATCTTATAATCCACTGGATTATTATAAATCATTATAGGCAAAGAAGTATTTTTTGCTACTTCAGAAAAATAAGTAACCGTTTCATGACTTGTTGCATTATATCGCATAGGAGGCAACATCATTAGTCCTACAGCACCATCTTGTTCTGCTTTATTCGCTGCAATAATTGCTGCACGGGTTGTTTGCTCAGCAATATTCATAATTACGGGCACTTTCCCATCAACCATTTTTACAGTTTCTCTAACTAACTGTGTTTTTTCTTCTTCCAGAAGAGTACTTGCTTCCCCTAGCGTACCACCTAAAATGATACCACTTACACCTGCTTCCAGTTGCGCTTTTACATTTACTTCAAACATGTTGAAGTCTAATTTATCATCAGCAGTGAACTTGGTTGTTACTGCTGGCATAACGCCTGACCAATTTACTTTCATAAGATATTTACTTTTTTAACAAAATTAAAGCTAATTATTAGGGAAGACTTAGTTATTATTAACCTTTATTAATACTATATTACCATTTATATTGCATAATCAGTTTTTTTTGTTAATATTTACATAACTAAAAACTAATCCATTGAAAGTCCTCCCTTTTAAAATACCAAAACCCGAAAAAGAAGCACTAATATATCAAGAAGATATTGGAGCCATTTTTTATGATCAACTGCATCAACATGAAGAAATTCAGATTAGTTATATTGTAAAAGGCCGTGGCACATTAATTATTGGAGACTCTATAAATGACTTTAAAGAAGATGATATTTTAGTTATAGGTGAAAATATCCCTCATGTGTTTAGAACGGACAGAAACTCCTCTTCCTCCTCTGAAATGCTTACTTTGTTTTTTACAAAAAACTCTTTTGGTAAAGATTTCTTTAGTTTAACTGATATGAGTAACATAGATGATTTTTTTAAAAAATCAGAATATGGAATGAAGGTTTTATCTAAAAAAGAAAAAATAGCACTCTTGTTTTTTAAATTAAGTCGTCAAAATAAAATTCAACGAATTTCCTCTCTTCTAAAAATTCTGAACCTGATTATTTTTGCTGAAACCAGTCCTCTTTCTTCCTTTGTAAATAGAAAAAAATATACTGAAGATGAAGGCAGACGAATGAATGATGTTTTTGAATATGCTATTAGCTCATTTAACGAAACAATTACACTGGAAGAAGTTGCTGAAAAAGCCAATATGACAAAAAATGCTTTTTGCAGGTATTTTAAAAAGCGAACAAACAAAACCTTTTTTCAATTTTTAATAGAAATCCGTATTGAAAATGCTTGCAAGATGCTACATCATGACAAAGACTTGTCTATCTCCAGCATATCTGAATTATCTGGATTTCAAGATATTGCCAATTTCAACAGAAAATTCAAAGAATTAAAGGGAGTTTCTCCATCGCAGTTCAGATCTCAATTTTAAACTTTAATAGATTTTATTAGCACTTAATTACAATTAAACCCTTTTATAAAAATAGCAAAGAGGAGAAATTCACTTCTTTGCTATTCTAATATTTTGTAACACTATTCTACACTCCATTCAAAAATACCCGCTGCATTTTTCTCTGCTAGTTTAACTTCTAGCTTTAACGCTTTAGTTTGAACAGGCTTAAAAACAACTTCGTTTCCAATTCCTTTCTCAACAGAATAGACAGAACTATTTTCAACAGGCTTCCAATCGCCCGAACTATCTTTATAATAGATGATCCAACTTTGAGGCACTTGGCAACCTCCCCAAGGTTTGTCATCATACCAATAAACGGTTGAACGACTTATTGTTTTTTCGGATGTAAAATCATAGGAAATCCATTCAGTAGTTCCTTCTTTTGGCCACCAATGATAATAAGGCAATGTACGATCTTTGTCGTCTTTAGGCAAAATCCCGTCATTAATTGCTGAAATAGATTTTACATTATGAGAAGCATTTATTTTACTTTCTGAAGCTACTGTAGGAGGCATTGATGGACGTGTTGCATTCAAATCAATAGGCAACCAAACTGCCATATCTCCATTACCTCGATGTGCCCATGAATAGTAAGGTATTAAATTCAACTTCACATCTTTTGCAACTAATTTTCCATCATCACCATAACTTAAAGATTGTGCTTGAGTTTGAATTACATTAATTCCAGAAAGCAAATCTTTTCTAGTCTCAACATTGAATACTGGTTTCTTGTTCATAATGACACTAAAAATATTAAAATCATTATCCGGCCATTCGGCACAATATACAATAGGACCACGTTCAACAGCAATTTTACCTCGATCTGCTTCTACAGCTTGATTTGCTTTTACTGTTCTAGTTTCCATATCAAAATGGATTTCAACCTGATCACCTTTTTTCCAAGAACGTTGAATACTAAAATAGCCTTTGTCAATTGTACTACTTACTAATTTTCCATTTACTTTAACCGTATATTCTAATGATTTTCTATCCGTATAACTATATAAATTACTTGGAACGACATTGCCTTGCAGCCAACCTGGAACTCTAATTTTAAGATTGAAATCTTGCTTCCCTTTTAGAGCTATTTCTAAATTCACATCTCCTGTCCAAGGATAGTTTGTAGTTTGTTTTACAGTTACCGATTTGCCATTGACATTAAGATTAGAATGATTTGCCATAAAAAGATTTACATATAAATCCTTATCATGAACTGCATAAATATATCCCGGTACAGAAGGTATAAAACGGCATATATTTGATGGACAACAAGCACAACCAAACCAAGCTTGACGTTGATGTTGCCCATTTGACTCTAAAGGATTAGGATAGAAAAAACCTCCACCGTCCAGTGACACTCCTGAAATAAGACCGTTATAAAGTGTACGTTCTAAAACATCATAATATTTAGCATCGCCATGTAATAAAAACAGACGATGATTTAGATATACATTACCAATTGCTGCACAGGTTTCACAATAAGCAGACATATTAGGCAATTCATAATTTGCTCCAAATGCCTCTCCACTACCTGTAGCGCCAATTCCTCCTGTTATGTATAATTTTTTGCTTACAATATTATTCCAAATACGATCAATTGCATTTATATATTCTTGATCTCCCGTAAGGGCAGCCACATCAGCCATACCTGAATACATATAAGATGCACGAACAGCATGCCCCACAGCTTCATCTTGTTCTAATACTGGTTTGTGAGATTGGGAATATTCACTTTTAATTGTAGTTTTTCCACGTTTATCCAATAATAATTTAGCAAAAATAAGATACCTCTTTTCACCTGTAACGATATATAATTTGGAAAGAGCCATCTCAGCAATTTGATGCCCTGGTACTACCATTGTCTGCCCTGGTTTATCTCCTACTTCGCGAATCGCACAATCAGCAAACTTAATAGCTATGTCTAGAAAATTTCGTTTCCCTGTAGCCTGATAATGAGCAATTGCTCCTTCAACCATATGACCCAGATTGTATAATTCATGACTCAAATCCTCTTCTTTTTCCCAACGTTTGCTGCCCGCCCATTCATGTGTATGTTTGGGGTTCATAGTTCTAAAGGTATATAAATACCCATCTGGTTCCTGAGCTTTTGCAACAATAGTCAATACACTATCAATATACCGATCTAATTTAGGATTGGGAAAAGTTTGCATCGAATAACTAGCGCCTTCAATAGTTTTATACACATCCGTATCATCAAATGTGAACCCTTCAACTTTATTCGATTCACTTGGATGGGCTGCCATTTCAAAATTTTTATATCGCCCTGTCTCTTCACATTTGCTAAAAGCCAATGGAATTGTTACCTCTCGGCTTGCTTTTAGCCGTTGCCCCCAAAAGGCATCAGTAACATTAACTGATGTAAAAGGTATGGGTGCAATAGGATAGCCTACTTTGATTTTTTTTTGTCCTTGTATTGTTAAACAGCTTAACACAAAAAGACTTACTAGTAATTTATTCATATATATTTAATAATTGTGGTTCTTTGCAAACATAACTATAGAATTAAAAAGCCAAAGACAGAAAAAATTCTTCTTTGGCTTTTTAACTCATTTTAAATCATCTTATTTAATTCACATAACCCGTATTTTGATTTAACTTAGAGTTAGTTTCCATTACAACCTTTGGTATTGGGAAAATTTTTCGATAATCACCATTAGGTTTATGTGAAAACCAAGATTTTGTAGTATACACTCCAAAACGTATTAAATCTTGTTTCCTGTGATGCTCTCCTACAAACTCCCATGCAAGTTCATCTAAAAAACCGCCGTATGTAATATCATCACCACCTTCTAATTTCGTTATTAATCCATAAGAATACTCACCATACTTATATATACTTCCACCTGATAATTTAGTACCCGTTACAGTAGCTTTGGCTGGATTTATTTTAAAAGCCCTACCTCTTATCTTACTAACAATAATTGCTGCTCCTGTTGCATCACCAGTTCTTAATAAACATTCTGCCTTAATCATTAAAGCATCTGTAAGTCTATAAAATGGCACATCATTAGACAGACTAGAAGCTGTCCCCGAACCTATCTCATACTTTATACATCTAAACCCTTCATTGTACTCAGTCCCATCAACTTCTGACATATAATTAGTATAATTTAATTGAACGTTATTAAACATCAAAGGATTTCCTGAACTATCATATTGTAACCCTCCTAACCAAGTATCTTTCAATCGTGCATCTTCAATATCATAAGTATCTATAAACTGTGGTATTGCTGCACTACCACCCCAAGGTGCCCCTGCCAGATTAAATGTAGCCTGACTTGCTGGATGTAAAGTTTTGAATGGATAATAAGAACCTCCTGCATATTTTTCATCATAAGGAATTGATAAGATTTCTTCTGATGAACCTTCGTTTTTAATTTTAAAGGAATCTGAATAATTAGCAGTTAATTCAAACTTATTGCTATCAATAATATCATTAACTTGTATCAAAGCTTTGTCCCATTTTGGAGTACCAAGATATACTTCTGAATTGAGATATAATTTAGCCAAAGTCATCTTTACTGCCCACTTTGTAACCCTTCCATATGTCTTGGTGTTATTATCCTCACTTAGTAACGGTAAAGCTGTTAGTAATTCATTCTCAATAAAATTATAGGTTTCTTGAGAAGTACTTTGTTCAGGTAAAAACCCTACAGGAATGACAAAGTCAGTTACAATAGGGATATTTCTAAAATTATCATACAATAAATAATAATAAATTGCTCTTAATGCTTTTAACTCCTGAATACTACTATTTTGAACAGATGAGTCAAGCCCTTCTAAACTTTCTACCTGATACAAAGCTCTATTGCACTCATTAACTCCTGTATAAAGATAATCCCAATTTCCTTCTGCATGTCCTAAATCAGGCCCCCAAGTATGCTTATGCATTGTTATATACAAATCTCCCCAACCTATACCAATACGAAATGGAGTTACAATTAAATCTGATGATTCTTCGTAAAGATCAAACAATCCATTCCATCCCCAATAAACAGTTCGAAATGAAGCATAAGCAGGAGCCATTATATTCGCTAAATCCTCTGCTTTTAATTGAGTATCTTCTGCTGATATTTTATCATACAGAGTTTCATCTAAATTTGTACAACCTACTCCTAAAAAAAAGACAGATAAACTAACAACCTTAAATATTATATTATTATTTTTCATGAGATCGTATTTAAAAAGTTAAATTAATTCCTAATGTAAATGTTCGAATTGTAGGGTATTTATCTCTGTCATCATTCCCTGGAGTTATTGCCCCACTAGTTACTTCTGGATCTAAACCTTTGTAGCCTGTTATAGTCGCTAAATTAGAACCAGATGCATAAATTCTTGCTGAATTAATAAATTTTAATTTCTTAATATCAATATTATAAGCCAAAGTAACATTGTCTAATTTTACATAATCACCTTTCTCAACATAGTAACTTACAAACGTTTGGTCATATGTAAGTAATGATTTACCATAAACTAAATCATAAGCTGAGTCTAATTTATTATAAACTGCTTTAGGCACTTCATAAAACATACGTTGTTGATTTATTATCTGAAAATCAAAAGCACCAATAAGCGCTACACTCAAATCAAATTTCTTATACTTAAAAGTATTAGTCCAACCAACATTATAAACAGGTCTACCATTTCCCAAATATTGCTTATTTTCATCACCATACATATCCGTTGTTAATGTTTTTCTTGTACCATCTTTAGTCTCTATAATCCAAGTACCTCCCTCAGTAATATCGACAGATTTTAATCCCCAAATATTCCCTACAGACTGACCTACCTCTAATCGGTGAGTACTCATTGATATTGGATCTCCCACACCTCCTGTATTTATATAATCACCTTCAATTTCATATAAATCATTAGATAGACTCAATAACTTATTTTTATTGTATGAAAAAGTCATATTAGAATCCCAAGAAAAATTAGTTGTCTTAACAGGATTAACGTTTAAAAGAACCTCTATCCCTTTATTTTCTAATTTACCTACATTGGCTAATGTACTACCATATAAATTTGGTGGTGTAGGGACACTATAATCCCACAACAAATCTTTAGTTTGTTTATTATAAACATCAATGCTTCCGTTTATACGATTGTTTATAAATGAAAAATCCAAACCAATATTAAACTCAGTAGATTTCTCCCATTTTAAATCTGGATTTGGGTTACTCGCAGGAACTAATCCTTGTATCCATTTCCCATCATTATAAATATCTCCCGCATAATTATAAAGTGTTTGCGATAAATATGAAGCACCTGGCGTGATACCTGTAACACCAAAACCAGTTCTCAATTTTAAATTATTAATAAATGACAAATTTTTCATGAAAGACTCATTGCTTATTGTCCATCCAGCTGAAACAGATGGAAATGTTCCCCACTTATTATTATCACCAAATTTAGAAGAACCTTCTTGTCTCAAGCTCATTAATATATTATATTTATTATCATAACCATAGCTCAATCTACCGAAAAACCCTATCAATTTTTCATCGTTTTTATAACTTCCAACAAGCCCTTTTTGCCCTTCAATAACCTTTCGCCCAGCTCCTAAATTATTATAAGAGAAAGCATCCGTAGGAAAATCGGAATTATTCGCATTAAACCCTTCATTAACAATATATTGATAACTATATCCTGCCAAAACTGAAACTCTATGTTTTTCAAATTTTTCACTATATTTTGTAGTAAATTCAAGCAAATCTGTTTTATTGCTATAAGTAGAACGCGATGCATAACCATTCCTATTATCTCGTGTATTCGAAATATGCTGCTTACTTTCAGCATAGCCATTTAACCCCATATTTCTTAAAGTAGAAAGATTTAAACTTGTATCCCAACCTGGAAGTAACGTAAGTGTTGAATTAGCAGACAATCTCATCCATTTATTTTGATTTAAACTTTCAGTTTCCTCAATTAATGCTAGAGGATTCTCGTACTGAAATATACTTTGCTCTTGCCATGTACCATCTTCTTTTCTAACTCTGTCAGTTGGATTTCTTATTAAAGCTTGTCTATAAACTCTTGGACTAAATGCTGCATTAATATTTTGAATTCCATTAACTAAGTTTAAATTTACTTTCAACTTGTCATCAAACATAAAATGATTAACATCAACAGATATTTTTAATTCATCATTATCCGAGCCTTTAAAAACTCCTTCTTGATCCATATAACTAACACTTGCAACATAATTAGATTGTGCATTACCACCTTTGAATCCTAATGTATGATTTTGAGTAAATGATGTTCTACTTATTTCACCAAGCCAATCAGTATCATAACCTAAATCACTGCTTAAAGAATTCTTGATAATCGTTGGAAATGTATTATTAGCCCTAAGCTCTCTAAGTTGGCCTGCATCTAGAAAGTTAGCTTTCTTTCCAAAAGAAGAAAAAGCAGTATAATGAGAATAACTTATCGTAGTTGGAACATCTCTATCAACTGTTTTCGTAGTTATTAAGATAACTCCATTAGCACCTCTTGTTCCATAAATTGCTGCAGCCGAAGCATCTTTAAGAACATCGATAGACTCTATGTCTTCAGGCGCAATACTATCAAAACCTCCAGGAACCCCATTTATTAAAACCAATGGAGAGGTATTACCTTGTAATGAAGCAACACCACGCAAAGTAACAGTTGAAGTTGCTGAAGGATCTCCTGATCCATTTGAGATATTTAAACCTGCTACTTTACCTCTAATTAGTTCAGAAGCATTCCTTACAGATCCTGCTGCAAAATCCTTTGATTTTATTGTTGCGATGGCACTAGTTACATCTCCTCTCTTTTGAGTTCCATAACCTATAACCACAACTTCAGATAAATCATTTAGCATATCTTTCAATACAACATTAATTATAGATTTACCATTTATAACAACCTCTTTAGTTTCTAAGCCTATAAAAGTAAAAATCAAAATTGATTGACTACTCTTGGCTATAATTTCATAATTACCATCAAAATCAGATACTACTGAATTTTTTGTTCCTTTCTCTAGCACCGATACCCCAGGTATCGGAATATTATTACCATCTTTAATTACACCTTTTATTCTCTGCTGAGAAAAAGAAGAACAGACTATACTTATAAAAAATATTGTAAAGAACTTCCTTTTAGAAAAGGAAATTTTCTTCATTAGTTCAAAATAATAAATGAATAATTTCATAATTTAACATTTTAGTTTAAAAATTAATTTTGGCAAGCCTTAGTATTTAATTGTAAAATTATGTTAAAACTAGAGTTTAATAGAAAGTAAATATTACCACATAGTAATATTATATTATCCTTTTTTTTTAACAAACACAAGTATTTCGTGTTAATACTGTAAGAAATAAATACTATAAGTGTTATAATCGCTAAAATTTAACAGCAAAAAGACTCAAAAACAAACAATACTACAAACCACAAGAAAAGTTAGACTCTAAAAACACACTTATTCTAAATCTAATTGTAGCAGAAAAAGCCAAACAACAAAGAAGTCTGACACTTTTAATTAAAGCATTAAAGGGTTTCAAGAAAATTTTGGATCAATACATATTGTTGTGGGGAAATATCAAAATTCAGATATTTGTATTTTAAAATTTCCCCTAATGCAAGATTCTTTTATCGACCTTCTGAAGTTAT
>WSSedL1CaDRAFT_10001128_pt1 | contig 16542 bp, 8 predicted proteins | sample WetSurSL1Cattail_FD_9464 | JGI IMG/M metagenome (IMG submission 9464)
CATAACGATTCAACTTTTCAATATACCTTATAAAATGGAAGAGTCTGCTGTAACTGCCTTTTTCAAATCGAACGGCTTGTGATATTAACATGTCTAAGTTTGCTTTGCGCCGTTCTCCTCCCGGCATGGCACTGACATAATAGTAATAGCCTGTCTGATCAAACACTGTCTGAATTATTTCATGAATCGGCTTATGATTTACCATAGAACGAAAGCTTTCCAGTGTTTCACTAAAGCGTAGCAACTTCTCACGAAGCTGCTCATTACTGCCTTCTTTTGCATATTTTTGCAGGGCAAGATACATACTTGTATTTCTGGAAAATGCCCTCACGAACGCCAACTCGGTCGATGTCACACCAACAATAGGCGAATAAAGCACACCTGTTAACGGAATATCTTGTCTGGGATTATCAATGATGCGAAGCATATTGAGAATGGTCATAATCTCGAGTGTCTGAAAATATCCTGTTCCCGTATCTGCATAAGCAGGAATGCCCTCCTGCATCAAGGTATTCACAAATACCTCGGACCAGCCTGACATACTTCTTAGCAATATAACAATGTCCTTATAAGTAGCCGGCTTGTGTAGCATCTTCTTCCGGTCAAATACCAGCATACCGGTAGTTGGATCGGTCAATTCTCTTATCTTATGTGCAATTGCTCTAGCTTCAAGCTCCTTCTTTGTATATACAGCTTCCTCCGAATCCTCCTTAGAAGATACTTCTGATATCTCACTCATTTGCTGATCCGGGAGGTTTTCATTCGTAACAAGTAATAATTCGATTTCAGAGCCAATACGGCTTTTTATCTCCTCCGAAATGATTTCTCCACCGTCTGAATTCGTCAATATCTCCTCGAATAATTCGCCGTACTTTAGGGACGCTGCCTCGTCGTATTCCACCCCACCCACTGACTTATGCATAAGCTGCTCAAATATCATATTGACATAATCAAGAACAAACGCACGGCTTCTGAAATTCCTATCAAGGTCAATTCTCTGATGTTGATTGATTTGTCCGTCCGCTGTGCATTCTTCGCAGGAATATTTCTCGTATTTCTCCATAAAGATTTCAGGCATAGCCAGTCTGAATTTATAGATGCTCTGTTTCACATCTCCTACCATAAACCGATTCGGAGTGCCCATTGCCTCTCTGGATATATTATGTAGGATTGTCTCTTGAACCATATTACTGTCCTGATACTCGTCAATCAGAATCTCTTCATATTGCTCGCTAAGTTCAAGGGCCGCATTCGTTGGAATTATTTGTTGATCCTGTCTTTTTACCAGAATTTCTAAGGCGAAGTGCTCAAGATCATTAAAATCAATTAAGTTCTTCTCTTCCTTCTTTTTTGCGAATTCTTGCATGAATTCCAATGTAAGCTGAAACAAAATCTTCATAACCCTACCGACAGCATTCATATCCGCAAGCATCTCCTCGGGCGGTTGAAAGAAAAACTGGTTTTCTATATCCTTAATCCCCTTTTTAACCTCTTCCCGTAGCTCTTTTACTTTATCCTTTTTCCATTGCAAAACTCCCTCTTCCTTTTTCGAGGATAACCGCTCAAAACTGATTTTGGAAAAACGCTCTGCATATTCCTCGTAGTTGCCCTCTTTCCTTAATGCCTCCAGTAAATTGCGGTCGGATAACAGAGCCTGTGTATAGGCAGAAGGCCCCCCCGCTTCCTCACAGATCCCAAGAGCCTTATCCGTCTTTCTATATAAATCGCCAAGTACAATATCAATATAACCCAGAAGTTCCCTCATCCATTGTGTCCCGGACATCTCATCCACGGACGTCAGTTCATACATCCTAATCTTATCTTCAATCCAGCTCTTTGGCCAAGGTGCACTCATTGAGAAGCTGTATAGCTGTAGAATCAACTCTTCCACCGGCGCATCCGATTTTGAATAAGAATAGCTTTCAATAAAGTCGTGAAAATCTTCACTGCCGTCCTCATACCAGCGTTCCAAAAGATCCGAAATAACATCGGACTTCATTAGTGTAATCTCTGATTCCTCCGCGATCTTAAAGGAAGGATCCAGATCAATCGAATGAAAATAATTGCGGATAACATTTAGACAGAAGCTGTGAATCGTGGTGATCTGTGCACTTTGCAAAAGGGACAGCTGTTTCTGAAGGTGAAGATTACCCGGTTGCTCCATAAGCTTTCGGTCAATTGCTTCTCCGATACGAGAACGCATCTCCGCTGCTGCGACGTTAGTAAATGTCACCACCAGTAAATGATCGATATCCATCGGGTGCTCACCCTCAACAATCATAGAAATAATACGTTCCACAAGAACAGCAGTCTTTCCCGATCCTGCTGCCGCGGAAACAAGTAAATTCTTATTCCTCGTATCAATTACCATTTGCTGTGCTTTTGTCCAAGCCACGATTCTCACCTCACTATACCTTTTATTAAACCCGGAAGAAGTTCAGAATGAAATTCCAATGGATTTCATTCTGCAGTTCTTCCCAAGTGAATTGTGCCTTTTACAATTCACTTGGTTTCCAGATTTCAGCCTTTATCTCCTCGACCGGCTTTTTAGCCAGATTCCGGTAGTTAAACCCTGGCAGCCTCAGGTCAAAGCCGCAGGCACTTTTATAATCACAATAGGTACAGGCGATCTCTTCACCGATACGGTACGGATTTAGTCTTGTGTCTCCGTCAAGTATCTGCTTGTTATCCTCTGTCAACTTCCGGTTAACATAATCTGTCATAGCCTTTATCTGCTTTCCTCCGGCTGCGGCTGACCGCTTGGTTAATTCGCCATCCTTATTTGTCTCTGCCGGAATAATATCTGACTTCACTGATACTGACAGCTTCATATCCGGACCCGCAAGTTTAGAGTCCATAAGGGCTAATACCTGCTTGTCATCATTGACCAATCCGTTCATCCGAAGACTTTTGTAGATATCCTCTTCTGACTGATCTGATTTCGCTACGATGGGATCATCGATATGATAATAAAATATCCCTGCCGGAATAATTTCCTTCTCCGGTCGTCCGGCCTGTACATAATCCATGGCGGCGCTTAAATAGATAGAGAGTTGCTGTTGCAGTCCATAATATACCTTCCCAATATCAAAGAAGGTATTGCCTGACTTATAATCAATGACACGGACATAAACCTTATCCTCTGTCTCATAAAGATCAAGACGGTCAATTCGTCCTCGCAACGACAAGGTTTCATTTAAAATATGATGAAAGGGCATCTCATAGCCAGCCGGTTCAAAGGCCCCTTGCTTAATCTGATTGCATAAAGCCCACAGGGTCCTTACTGTTATCCGTTCAATACGTTTAATCAGATACTCACTGCGTTTTGTACTCATCAAGAAGGAATTTTCATACTCCTCCACCGCATGTCCTACACTTTCAATGGCCCATTCCTCTCGAACCTCATCCGGAATTGTATGCCAGGTATAGTCTTCGGTATCGAGTCGTTTGGAGAAATGGTCAATCGCATTATGAAAAATATTACCGATATCAGGAATCGCAAGCTTATATTCCTGGCGTTCTTCCAGGCTAAGCCCGTAAGACATAAAATGAGAAAAGGCACAGCCCGCATAGCGTTCCAGCCGTGTTACACTCCCCTTAAGTTCCATCGAATACAGGAGCATCGCAGCCTCCTTCGAGATCCCTTTTTCCAAATTAATATAGAAAGCGCCTCTGACAAGTTGCTCCAGTATGCGATTTTTATCCTGATCCAGATGGTAGTGCAGATAAAGTTCCTTGAAAAGATCCGACATGTCCTTCTTATGATAATTACGGAGACCCTCAGCTAAAAATGAAATTCCCTCATCCGTCAGAATCTGTTCCAACTCATCAGTGCTTTCCTCCTCCCGAACTTTAAGTAGCGGAAACAACTGCTTTAGCTTCCCAATTAAAAAGGAGGGATTTACCGACTTACCCTCTGCATTTACCTTATGATATGTGATATAAAGCCTATGACTCGGCTTTGTTATATTCAGATAGATATAAAATTGCTCCTGATACGCCTGCTGCCGTTTCGTCGGGGCAATTTCAATATCGTTATTAATTAACAATTCTCGTTCCATATCTGAGAGGATTCCGCCGCTTCCGATTGCCTTTGGAATTAATCCCTCATTTACCCCGAGGAAAAAGAGTGCCTTGATGTTCTTTAATCTCGTTCTCTCGGTATCACCAACAACAACCTCATCCACACCGGGCGGAATCAGTCCGACTTTAACCTCCATAAATCCGGTTTCTAATATTTCACAAAATTCCTTCAGGCTACAATTTTCATCCCCGAGTAACAGCACCATCTGATCATATAGTTCCATGACTATACGGTAAACTTGCTCATACTCCTTAGCAACCAAGGGTTGTTCCTCCGTAAAGCAAGTGCGATAATTTTCCAACTTCTGTTCAATACCTAAACGCAATCCAAGATCATAAAGTGCTGCTGTATAATCCCTAAGCGTCTTCTTTTTATCTTTTAGAACCTCATAAAGAGGTAGGATATCCGCCATGAATAAACTTCGGATCTTATTTAAATGCTCTAGCGTTATGCCGTCTTTGTTCCTTATTCTCCTTACAAAGGGTTCTCTCCAACCTCTATACCCTCGGATTCCGGCTGCTATGATATAATTTTCCAAAAAGTCTATCTCTTCCTCAACTATGTCTGTCAGCCCGGTTCGTAAATAACGAAGTACTCCTTCATAGCTAAAATCTTCGCTGATTATGACCAGTGCCGAGCGCAGAAGCTCTACATACGGATTACCGAGGATGTCTTTCTTATAGTCAATAAAGCAAGGAATCTGAGCCTTGGCAAAACTTCGTTTTGCAATTCGCCCGTATTCCTCAACATCACCCGATACCACTGCAATATCGTGATAACGATAACCCTCCTCCCTTACCAGCCTTTTAATCTCTCCGGCAACAAAGACAATCTCTGCCTCAGTATCTCTGGCTGTATATACGGATATATCTTTCTGCTCTTCTTCGTAAGCTTGATACGGGTAACGAAAAATGTTATGTTCCAGGGACGCTAATGACATGGATTTGTTAAACCGATAAGGCACACCGTTGTTGCCTGTCCCCACATAAATAGAAGGTTCTACTCGAACTCCGGTCTCTTCGGCTATTTTAGTAAGCTTGTGAATTGTTTTCTTACTGAGACCAAATAACATGTATTCCTCATTGTCACTTATATTCTCTCTGACATCAATAGTAACAGTGACCATAACCTTCTTGGCATTCGTCAGCATTTTCGCAAGGAGTTCATATTGGCAGGGAGTAAAACCGGTGAAGCCATCCAGACAGATGACCGAGTTTTTGAGCCATTTTGATTGATCAATTACTTTATTTAATACCGTAAAGATTTCCTCTGCGGTGATATAACGTTCCTTCATAAAATCTTGAAAGCCTTCGTATACCGTTAGTAGATCTGTGAGCTTTGCGCTTAAGACAGGTTTCCCTGTGGCAATTTCCTGCATTTTCTGAATATCTTCCGGTTTTATATTATACTGATAAAATTCGGATAGAACTGATTTCAGTTCGCTTACAAATCCGGGCTTCTTTACATTCGTACCAAAAAGAATTAAATTCTTTCTCTTCTCTGCAACCACCTTGCGAAGTACCATACTTTTACCTGTATCCTCAAGAACCGGTAAATCTCCACCTCCAACCTCGTCAAAGATACGGTAGGCAAAGCGCAGAAAACTAAGGATATCAACGTTCATGACTCCGTGTTCCGGATGCATGGTAACAATATCCTTCTGCGTCTGCAATGTGAATTGTTCCGGCACAATGACCAGATAATCTGTATCAGGATTTTCCTTCGACTGCTTTATTACCTCTTGGTATAATTGATAAGATTTGCCCGCTCCGGCACTTCCGGAAAATATTTGTAAGGACATAAAATATCCCTCCACTTTGGAATTTCTCTGCATAATTTATTCTTAAGACTAATAATATATATTAAAACAAGACATGAAGCGTAAAATGCTTCGGAGGATAGAGATGGCAAAGACAAAAATAGTCGTTATCCAATTAAAAGAAATCATATATACTGTGATTTTTGCAGCATTAGGTGTTCTTCTGATACTACTTCTGATTGTAATGTTTAAAGGTAATAAGGGTGATGAGACAGCTTCAAACGATACCGATCTGTATAATGCAGGCGTATATACCTCTTCGATTTCCTTAAACGACACCGCATATAATCTTGAGGTTGTAGTGGATAGCAACCATATCAATTCTGTTACGATACTTAATATCGATGATGCAATTACCACATTGTATCCGCTTGTTGAGCCCTCACTAGTGGCAATTAATGACCAGCTCTGTAATGATGTTTCAATTGATCAGGTGGAGATCGATGAAGATAAGCAATATACCGAGCAGCTTCTGATTGAAGCAATCAACGTTGCACTTGATAAAGCAAAATCAACGGAATAAGTCATATTCTTCCGGATGCCAAAAAGCCTATCCCCGGCTTTTTGGCATCCACTTATTTAATATAGTTCTAAAAATACTTTTGATAAGGAGACATTTCGTTAAGAAAGATTATTCCAATAATACCGGGACCCGTATGAGCACCAATCGCACAACCGACGTAATTCTCCAAAAAACCTTTGCAGCCGTAGAGTGCTATCAGCTGCTGCTTTACCATAAGCATGGTCGGTAAATCATCACCATGTACAATCCCTATCCATTGGTTCTGAAGCTCTACACCACGCTCACCCACGATATTTATCAGCCTCTTTAAAGCTTTCTGTCTTCCCCTTATTTTTTCTATTGCCTCTAAGGCACCGGCATCATTTACCTCAATAATCGGTTTAATGTCCAGTAAGCCTCCGGCAATCGCAGAGGTTCTGCTTAAACGCCCTCCCTTAAACAGGTATTCCAGTGTATTCACAGTAAAGACTTGTTCCATATGCTCACAATGCCAATGAATCGCATCAATTATCTCCTGTTTCGCTGCACCCTTTTTCTGCATCAGGAGAGCATAATAAGTTACAAGGCCAAAACCGATGGAGGCACATTTGGAATCAATAATCGTCAGATCAAACTCTGTATACAGTTCCAGAAGTTCTGCCTTCGCAAGATTTGCAGCATTATAGGTACCTGCTATTCCGGTGGAAAAGCAGATATAGATCACTTCATCTCCTCGCTCGGCATATGGCAAAAAATTATCAAAAAACATCTGCGAATTGATATGATAGGTTTTAACATCCTTCCCGCTTCGAAGGATGTTATAGAATTCCTCGGGCATCAAGTTCGTTCCGTCAAAGTAGTCCTTCTCATCAATTACTACAGGAGTAGGTATCACATGAAGGTTAAACTCATCAATGACCCATCTGGGTGTATCGGAAGCTGAATCAGTAATAATCTTAAGTGCCATAAACTCTCCGTTCTGCCGTTGACGGCGCATAAGTATGCCTAGTGAATCCGAGTAATTTATATAAGCTTGTACTGAGGATTACTTACAGTTTCTCCAGTTCTTTCATCCAAAGAGCTGCCGATGCATCGCTCGGCATTCTCAAATCACCGCGCGGGGATACGGAAACGCTTCCGACCTTAGGCCCATCCGGCAGACAGGAACGCTTAAACTGCTGGGAGAAAAATCGTCTGTAGAATACCTTTAGCCATTTTAATATTTCCTGGTCCCCATAGCTATGGGCAAAGGCTATTTTCGCAAACCGATATACCTTACTAGGCTCAAATCCAAATCTTAATATATAATACAAGAAGAAGTCGTGCAATTCATAAGGCCCCACAATGTCCTCTGTCTTCTGAGATATTTCTCCATCACTCGGAGGCAACAGCTCAGGACTGACCGGTGTGTCTAGGATGTCTGAAAGAACCTCCCGAAGTAAACAAACTTCTGCCGTATCGGCGTAATAAGTAACCAAGTATCGTACCAGCGTTTTAGGTACGGAGGAATTCACTCCATACATAGACATATGATCCCCATTATAGGTAGCCCAGCCAAGTGCCAACTCCGACATATCTCCGGTACCGACAACAAAGCCGTTATATTTACCGGCGACATCCATCAAAACCTGTGTTCTCTCCCTTGCCTGGCTATTCTCATAAGTCAAATCATGATTGTTGCTGTCATGCCCAATATCCCTAAAATGAAGCTCTACTGCCTCCCTAATCGGTATTTCCATAAGGGTAACTCCAAGACATTTTGCCAGTGTTACTGCATTACTGTAGGTTCTGTCCGTAGTTCCAAAGCAAGGCATTGTTATAGCTATGATGCCTTTTTTATCTAAATCAAGCATTTCAAAAGCTTTATAAGTCACTAATAGGGCTAAAGTGGAATCGAGGCCTCCCGAGACACCGATTACTGCACATTTCGCGCCAATATGGGCCAATCTTGTCTTTAATCCGATTGCCTGAATACTCAGAATATCTTTACATCGCTTATCCCGATCAGCCTTTACAGACGGAACAAAAGGTGCCGGATCAATATATCTTGTTAACAAAATCTCCGGTAACAGGCCACTTTCCTCCTTAAAGGCAAAATCAATTATTTTGTGGGTTTGCGTATTATACTTGTAATATGTATTCATTCTTCTACGCTCACTCTTTAATCTTCCGAGATCCAGTTCGCTTGAGATCATACCATTATCAAAGGTTTTTGATTCTATCAGTAATGATCCATTCTCAACAATCATATTATGGCCTGCAAATACTAAGTCTGTGGTAGATTCTCCCTCTCCGGCATCACTATAAAGATATCCACAAATCAGTCTTGCGGAATGGCTTTTCACAAGATCTCTGCGATATACATCCTTACCGGTCAACTCATCACTGGCTGACAGATTAACTATTACCGTTGCTCCGGCCATACAATGCCAGGTACTGGGAGGCTGAGGTATCCACAGATCCTCGCATATTTCAATCCCCAGTACAAATTCCGGTAAATTACTGCAGCGAAATAAGATATGGGATCCGAAGAAAACGGGGTCCCCCATTAAATCAACAAGTATCGGTTCAAGAATTCCTTCCGCAAAGTGTCTGGCTTCGTAGAATTCTGTATAATTCGGTATATTCATCTTAGGAACTAACCCAAGTACTTTTCCATCCTGTAGGACTGCCGCAGTATTATATAGCTTTCCACAGACAGCAAATGGAAATCCTACCACCGCAACCACATCTTTCCCCTTCGTAAAATCTGCAATCCGCTTTATTGCTTGAACTGCCCCCTCAAGCAGAGTATCACAAAGGAACAAATCTCCGCAGGTATAGCCGGTAACACAAAGTTCAGGAAAGGCAATCAGTTTATTACCCTTCTTCTGTGCTTCCTCGATTAATTCCATGATTTTTAGTGTATTATATTCACAATCAGCCACCCTGATCACCGGAGTGGCTGCAGCAACCCGTACCATTCCATGCTTCATAGAACTCCTCCTCATTCGCCTGTTATTTCACTATTAAAACAATTATAAATTTCTATCATTGAAAAGACAAGAAAATTCGTATTTCGGTACTATAACTTTCTAAAGAAAAAATATTGTGTCCGTCCAGTCGGCACCACATTGCCGAGCGCAGTGAGCGAATACAAACATCTTTCTTACGCTTAAGTTCACATCTATAGCGGAGCGTTTTTTATGTAATAGGACGCAATTTCCTATTACACAAAAAAGCGGCTATAAGCCGCTTTTATCTTTCGTATTGCACCCGAAATGCCGTTTCCTGAATTTTGACTCCTAGCTAAGCTAGGTGGGTAACCGCACATAAGCTTCTGCCTTCCACTGCAAACGGTGGCCTGACATCTACTTAAGAATAATAGGAATCCCGTATTTCATCATGTAGGTTCAAAATGTCAGGATTGTCGTACATCTCAGGAATTACTTTAATATTATTATAGCCTATAATCCACCGTTTTTCAAGGTTTTTATCAGACTATTCTCTGGAAATACTTGTAATACATGTTTTCATAATAGGTTATTCATCTTCCATCGTTAGCCTCGGGAATGTAAAGATAAATTCTGTTCCGATACCGGGTGTTGAATCAACTTCAATCATTCCATCATGTTTTAATGCAATCTGCTTCGCGATTGAAAGTCCAAGGCCTGATCCGCTGGCATTCTGACGAAGATTGGATTTATAAAATTTCTCAAAGATATTGGGCAAATCAAACTCCAGAATTCCGATTCCCTCATCTCGTATTGATACTATTATTTTGTCCTCACTTGTCAATTTTATGTGCACTGTTTTATATTCATCTGAAAATTTTATCGCATTATCAAGAATTACCATGAACATCTGTCTTAGACGGTCATAATCGCCCAAAATCATAGTGCAGGGAGCATCCTTAGTAACCTCTATTGTAATATTCTTCTTTTCCGCAATAGCTCCCGCACTTCGTATGATATCATCAAAAACCTGCTGCAGATTCACCGGCTCCTTCTCAATTGCAAAGTCAGGATTCTGCATCTTGGACAGGATAAGCAAATCTCTTACCAATCTTTCCATGGATTTACACTCTGAAAGCATACGACCATAATATTGATTAACTTTTTCTTTATCCTGAACCACACCATCCACCAATGTCTCCGTATATGCCCTGATTACTGTAATTGGAGTCCGAAGCTCATGTGATACATTGGCAAAGAAATCAACTCTCATCTGCTCCAGTTTCTTTCGCTCAATGTCATTCTCCAGTAGCTTTTCAGACAGAATATCTACTGTATTGGCAAGATCACCAATTTCATCATTGCGCGTAATACCTGTCTTACTGTTATAATTTCCTGCCGCAAGTTCAAGCGCAGTAGCTCTCATTTTGGATATCGGTAGGGATAATTTCGTTGCAAATACAATCGCTATGATAAAGGAGATTCCAAGTGATACAACAATACTTATGATAATCAGCTTTAAGCTACTTGAAAACATATCTTTCAGTACATCCAACTGTTGTTTTACCAAAACGGCTCCAACCACATCACCATTAACATTGATCGGTACACTTACAGTAATTGTGGCTTTTTGATATACATCATCAAACAATTCAACTTTTCTTTTGATATGCCCATCAAATGAGCTATCTAAATAAGGCACATATTGTGAATAATCTTCCGAAGCAATGAATTCATCATAGGAAAGGCTATTTTCCATCCTCTCACCCATCGGATTAATTGCATTGGGATTTGAAATTGTCCAGATATCCCATTGATTTATTTTTTGCAAATTGTATATCAACGAAAGAAAATTATCTTTCGTGTTTCCTTGAATATATTCCGTTGCTTTCTGGCTAATTATTTCAGCTTGACTCTGTAGTTGCTTTTTACTATCCTCCATCATCATTCCCTGATAACGGTACATAAAAATAATACCAATCAATATTGCAGCCACTACAATCATGACGGCATAATTCAGATACAGCTTAAAAAACAGCCGGTTAAAGATGTGGACCTTATTATCTTCCTTCATAGCATCCCTACTTTTCATCAGTCTCAAATTTATATCCGACACCCCAAATTGTCTTAATGTTCCAGGAATCATGATCAAAGTTATCCAGTTTGGAACGTAAACGTTTGATGTGAGAGTCAACGGTTCTGCTGTCGCCAAAATAGTCAAATCCCCATAGGCTGTCGAGTAGGTTATCCCTGGTAAATACTTTATTCGGATTCGTCGCCAGGGTCCACATGGTTTCTATTTCTTTTTTGGTCAAAGCAATTTTATTGCCACCTATATACAATGTATATTCCTCGAGGTTAATCTCAAGATTTCCTACTCTAAGCATATTTTCCGCGGATGCTTCCGGAGCAGTTTTCGCCATTCTCCTCATGACAGCTCTTACTCTTGCCATCACCTCTCTCGGGCTGAAGGGTTTTACAATATAATCATCTGCTCCGATATCCAGACCCATTATTTTATCAAAATCCTCGCCTCTTGCTGTTATCAGAATGACCGGTACATTGGATTTACTTCTTATCTTCCTGCAGACTTCATAACCGTCTTCCTTCGGCATCATGACATCCAGTAATACAACATCCGGATTGTACTCCAAAAACTTCTTAATTGCTTCTTCCCCATCTCCCGCAACAATGGGTTCAAAGCCTTCCATTCTGGAATATGTGGCCAAAATATCCGTTATGTCCTGATTATCATCAGCGATTAATATATGTTGCATGAACAAATCCCCCCTTATAGTTCATTTCACACCAAAATATACACTAATATGCCTAATCTTCTTTCGGGTATTCAATAATTACTTTGTTTATTATATATTACTTTATAGTATGAAAACAAGTAGTAAAACTTATCAATAATAATAAAATACATAATTCTACATTAATTATATTTTGTGCAGAGTAATATACATATTTTTACCTATTTACGGAAGGCCCTGATTTCAACGGTCTCCTTCATATCTAGGACTATTTAGTTTAAAAAACAACAGATATATGTTAATTATTTATTATATAAATTTGACAATATGACACTTTTTTGACAAAAACCAATGGTATTCTTTAGGAAGAATAGATAGGATGTGGCATGAGGAATTTCCAGAATCCGAAGGAGCAGCCATGAAGAATAAATTATTACATAAAGGCTTCATATTATTTGGCCTATTTCTTTTCTTTTCCGTACTGGTTCCGTTTTTACCGAGCAGTGTTGCAACTGCAATGGCTGATACGGGGAAAGATAAGATAGAAGCTTGTCGGCTTAATGTATCATATCTTGTTTTAGCAAAAGATACGACATTTCCGTTGAAGACTTACAATTTAAGTGAAGATGCAAAGATCAGTTTTAAATCCGACGATGAAGAAATTGCTTCTATTAATGGTGATGGTCTTATTTCTGCTAAAAAAGTAGGAACTACTGTTATTACAGCAACCATCAAGCAAGGCTCTGATTCAACACCCCTAACCTGTGATCTTACAGTTGGCCCTGCCGCTATCAGTGTAAAGTGGACTCAATCCATCGTTATATTGAGCCTTGACAGCACCGAGACATTAAATGTCATATTAAAGCCGAGCAATACTGTTGAAGATGCCAAGTTAACCAGCTTAAATTCCGATATCGTATCGGTGACGCCGGGTGGACGCGCTTCTGCTAAGAGTTATGGTTATGCTGAATTACGTGCCTATATTAAAAATTCCGGATCACCAAGATATGATGCCTGTGGTGTTATCGTTACCAGTGCGGAGAATGTCTCTAAACTGGAAGATTATTTCAGTGAGCACACCGAGTTGGATCAAATATTGAAGGAAGATTTATGTAGCGCATTGGATCAGTTTTTCAACAAAGAATTTGACCAAACTTCATCTTCTAATTTAATCACCAACCTTGATCGTTATTTAAACGATACCTTTACTTTCACCAAATCAAAATAGTAAATTGAGATAATAATAATAAAAAACACGTATTGGAATACGTGTTTTTTATTTAAGTTTTTATCTGAAATGGAGGCACATATATGAATTTTGAATTTGCTCATAATAACTATAATGTCTATGATTTAGAGAAGTCGATTAAATTCTATAGGGAGGCGCTTGATTTAAGGGAAATAAATCGCATTCTTATGATAATTTAGCCGAATGTTTATTCTCAGATCTTTGCTATATCCACCAGCGTAATATCACTGTTGTCGCTTTCCATACTGGTAATCAGCGCTGCTGCAGTATCTAAAGCTGTGAAGCAGGTAACCCCTGTCTCGATGGAGGTTCGCCTTATTATGAAGCCGTCTCTTTGCTTATTACGTCCCTGGGTAGGTGTATTAACTACCATATCAATCTGATGACTTAAGATCAGATCAAGGATGTTCGGAGTCCCCTGTTCAATCTTAGGGATGATAGTTGCAGGTACTCCATTATCAATTAAAGCATTTGCTGTTCCGTCGGTTGCATAAATCTGATATCCGAGTTTAACCAGTCTTCTTCCCAGTTCTACTGCTTCTCCTCTGTCAGCCTTATTCACTGACATAATCATCTTCTTGTATTTCGGAAGATTGATTCCGGCACCGAGAAAGGCTTTATATAAGGCTTCATGATAGGTCTTTGCAATACCGAGGCATTCGCCTGTTGACTTCATCTCCGGTCCTAAGCTGGTCTCTGCACCACGTAACTTCTCGAAAGAAAATACCGGCATCTTAATTGCAATATATTCTGACTCCGGCCATAAGCCCGGTGTATATCCGAGGGATTTTATCTTGGCCCCGAGAATTACTTTGGTTGCGATATCAACAATCGGAAGTGCCGTAACCTTGCTGATATACGGTACTGTACGGCTGGATCTGGGATTAACCTCAATTACATATACTTTTTCATCATATACAATAAACTGTATATTTATTAATCCGATTACATGAAGAGAATTAGCAAGCTTCTTCGTATAATCCACAATTAATGCTTTTACCGCCTCACTGATGCTTTGTGACGGATACACGGAGATACTGTCACCGGAGTGTATTCCGGCTCTCTCGAGGTGCTCCATGATACCCGGAATTAAGACATCCTCCCCATCACAAACCGCATCAACTTCCACTTCCTTGCCCATGATATATTTATCAACCAGGATTGGATGTTCCTGAACCGTCATGTTGATAATCTTCATGAATTCCACAATATCATCGTCAGAAATGGCTATTTGCATTCCTTGTCCGCCAAGTACATAGGAAGGACGTACCAATACCGGATAGTTAAGCTCATTCGCTGCTGCAATCGCTTCTTCTGTGGTATATACTGTCTTGCCTGCAGGTCTCGGTATCTGGCATTTCTCAAGAATCTGATCAAATAATTCCCTGTCTTCTGCTGCGTCTACATCAGCAGCAGAGGTTCCAAGAATCGGAACGCCCATCTTTAACAAAGCATCCGTAAGCTTAATCGCTGTCTGTCCACCAAACTGAACCACCGCACCATCCGGCTGTTCCATATCTACGATGCTCTCAACATCCTCCGGAGTTAACGGTTCAAAGTAAAGCTTGTCTGCAATATCAAAGTCCGTACTCACGGTCTCCGGATTATTATTTACAATAATCGTCTCACAGCCGCTCTTTGATAAAGCCCACACACTGTGAACGGAACAATAATCAAATTCAATACCCTGTCCGATACGGATCGGGCCGGAACCAAGTACCATAATTTTCTTTCTTCCGGAAGTTTTCTCCACTTCATTAAAGCTTCCGAAGGTGGAATAATAATAAGGTGTTTCCGCATCAAATTCCGCCGCACAGGTATCTACCATTTTATAAGCTGCTATAATACCATTCTGCTTACGCATCGTCTTAATCTCAACAGCCGCCTTACCTGTCAGTTCGGCAATAACACGATCCGGGTAACCAAGAACTTTAGCTTTCAATAAAAGTTCTACTGATAGAGGCTTATTGATAAGCTCCTTCTCCATCTCGACCAAATTAGCAATCTTGTCGATAAACCAGATATCAATTTTTGTGATTTCATTGATTTCCTCATAGGATATCCCTTTGCGAATTGCTTCTGCGATCACAAACAGACGTCTGTCATCTATCTGGCTCAGTTCGGTTCTGATTTCTTCTACGGATTTCTCTGCATAATTACCATATTTCAAACTGTAGATATTCTGCTCAAGAGAACGAAGTGCCTTCATCAAAGCAGCCTCGAAATTGGTGCTGATGGACATTACCTCCCCGGTAGCCTTCATCTGGGTAGTCAGCTGTCTCTTAGCAGTAATGAATTTATCAAAGGGCCATTTAGGAATCTTAACAACGACATAATCAAGTGTCGGCTCGAAACTGGCGTACGTCTTCTTCGTAACAGCATTTTCTATTTCATCCAGTTGAAAACCAAGTGCAATCTTTGCAGCAACCTTAGCAATCGGATAACCGGTAGCTTTTGAAGCAAGTGCTGAAGAACGGCTTACACGCGGATTTACCTCAATAACACAGTATTCAAAGGTATCGGGGTGAAGTGCGTATTGTACGTTACAACCTCCGGTAATTTTCAGCTCTGTAATGATGTTCATTGCGGAGGTACGAAGCATCTGATACTCTTTATCTCCCATTGTCTGGGAGGGTGCCACTACAATACTATCCCCGGTATGCACGCCAACCGGATCGATGTTTTCCATATTACATACTGTAATGCAGTTACCTGCACTATCACGCATAACTTCATACTCGATTTCTTTCCAGCCTGCGATACAGCGCTCAATCAGACATTGACCTACACGAGAGAGACGAAGTCCGTTCGTGCAGATATCCTCTAATTCCTCCTGCGTCGCTGCGATACCACCACCGCTTCCACCCAAAGTATAGGCAGGACGTACAACAACCGGATAACCGATGGTTTCAGCAAATGCAACTGCATCCTTAACGTTAGTGACTACTTCACTGGGCGCACAGGGCTCGTTGATCTTCTCCATTGTGAGCTTGAATTCCAGACGATCCTCCGCCTTCTTAATCGTTAAGGATGTCGTACCTATTAAATTCACGTCATTTTCTTTTAAAAAGCCTGACTCATCCAGCTCCATTGCAATATTTAGAGCTGCCTGACCTCCAAGAGTAGGCAACACACTATCGGGTTTTTCTTTCAGAATGATTCTTTTTACGAAATCCGGTGTTAATGGCTCGATATAAAC
>WSSedL1CaDRAFT_10001129_pt1:0-7500 | contig 16539 bp, 18 predicted proteins | sample WetSurSL1Cattail_FD_9464 | JGI IMG/M metagenome (IMG submission 9464)
GTCGTGACGCTTTGGTGACGAAGGTCACCGGGGTGACTATGGATGGATTCCGTCGTAGTCTCTGACTCCCTCCAACTCAATCAATATCAAGAACATGTCGTGACCATGACGGTTAGGCCGCCTACTAAACTATACTATAGGCTAGGGCTAGGCTACTTATAGCTTCTATAGTGAGTGGCCCTTCCTTGGAGTAGTTGTAGTTTGTATTGTACTGAATTGAACACATATCAAAGAAAGGCAATCAATCAGTAGTTGCCCTTCTCCGGCCTGGGAAAAGCAGCGAACTAGTTAAGCTAGGGGCTTTTTTTTTAATGGTCGCGACTCTTGTATTGTATATTGTCGGGGGAAGCTACCGCTTCTACGACAGCTCCGCTTCCTCGTCTTGCTTCTACTTTGCTTGCTTGCGCGAAGGCTTTTAGTCCTTTTCGCTAGGTCCAAAAGCTTTCGTCAAAGCGAAAGATCTGATCCAACGGAAATCCCGCATATTGAGCGCAGCTGATATGTGGCTACTAGGCGCGATCATATCACATGCCATAAAAGACTTATTTCTTTATATATGGCCCGTCATCTAAAGATAGAATAGATATGGATAGAGAGAGATTCCATTGATTCACGAAATGGCTCGTCGATCAAAATTCATCATTCTTCTGGTCTCTCTCTGCCCCCCGCCCCGAAACTGACCCACGGCACAGCGCCCATTCGCTTCGCGCGCGGGAAGGCAACGAAGTTCAGTTCAAGAGACCGCAGCGGAGTGGAGCAGCCGCGACACGAAGTTCCTTACCTTAGCTGGATCTCGCTGGTGCCACCTAAACGGTAGGTATAGGCGGCGGATGTGTGACGTTTGGAGTTGTCGTTCGTGCACCTGTCCCCAATAGAAGAATGAGTGATCCCTTCCCCTGCGGATCATGGCCTTACCACTCGGTCCCCGATGGCCAGCGGGGGATTCGGTATAGCAGCTCACGTTCGTTTGCGCTGCGCGTTCCCGCTGGACTGGACACGTGTTAGCTGTAGGAAGTATGGTTACGAAAGTGACTTCGGTTCGCCAGTTCAGGCTCAACTCCTCGCTTTACGTTAGCGGACCTACAGGTCGGGCCGGGGCTCCGCGCTCTTTCTTTCTGTGTGGGACGATGCCGGGGAATGCGTCGAGGCGGCGAACAACAACAAGACAAAACACTACATTTTCTTTTTCCCTCCATGAGATGAGCCCAGTGCATTGGACCGATGGATAAGAGAACTGAGCTGGCCAAAAAAGCGCTTGGGCGCTCTACATACGATGTAGACTCCATCAGATACATATAGATTTCTTTCTGATGGATCCAGAATAGATAGATATCTTGTCTCATCAATAAATAGAAATAGGGGATTTCCCCTTATTATTGAAAGATTCCCTCTTCTCTATCCATTCAATCTCTTTCGATCTATCAGAAGAGATCAGGCCATAACTCAATCTATTTTCAAGGTTCATCTCGCTTTTCGTTCATTTCCGCCACGCCATAATAGCCGCCACAATAAGAAAGAAGCAAGCGAAACAGCTAGAAGCGCTCGCTTCGCCGCGCCCAACAATGATTATTCACGGGAAAGCCAACCGAAAGATGAGATTCGGACTTCGTAGAGCCGGTGCTGCTGCTGTCTGCGCGTAGGGCCGTCCCCCACTCCCGTCCCGGGGCGCTAAGGGCTTTTGTTTTTGGAACAGACGGCAGGGTTTTGCTGACGCCTCGAATCGACGCTTTTGTTGCGACATGCTATGTTTTCTCACCCATTGCTAGATTGTTGATGGGTCGCACGCCCGGCACACATGTTTTGGCCTTGCTTGTGTGTCCATAACTAAAAATAGGTGACCTAACGGCCGCCGCCCGACTAGACATACCAATAGTCACCAGATTCATATGGGCTACTGGGGAGTAGGCAATGATCTTCTTAAGATCGATCTGTCTTGAAGTGGTCGAGGGAGTATATATTATAGCAATCGCGCTTGGAGTATAAATGAAAGGAGTGGAACGAAGTGTCGCTTCGGGAAACATGGGTATTGAAAATCTTAAAAACCCGTGGGTTCCCAATTTTGAAGGAATTCCTGCCAAGATGACGGATCCAGCCGTAGGTGCCTCTACATGGGCTTCGGGTAACCAAATATGAACTGGTACCATAGGCACTTTGACGGCGAAAGAGGCGAAAGAAGCAATCCATAGAAAGATTTGGCGCCGCTCACTAAATTCTGTGGTTAATAAGATTTGTGAATCGGTGGTTCCTGTTTGGAGAAGAATCAACGGAATAGCTAATAGCATAAAAACAGATCCAAGTGAAGTATATAGGAAAAACTGATATGCTGCCTTGATCTTTCTTTGTCTCGAACCCCATACCCCTATAATGATGGTAGAGTCAGGGGTGGCCCCAAAGCGGAATTGACCGGTGGTGGTTGGTCGAAGCTCCAGTGGGTAGCCACTCCCTTCTCAGGGAACCGTACGTGAGACTTCCGCATCATACGGCTCCGTCCCGAGCTTCCGTCGTCGGCCCTTGTCATTAGACCACTATGCTTGTCTTTTCCGCCTTGACTCTCGAATCTTTTGCTTCTCGGGTGGTGGCGAACAATGCAGCTTGCGTAGCGGGAGATGCCCGCCCGTAGGGCCCGGCCTGCTTCCCGCCCGAAAGAAGGCTAGCCGGACTAGTGGTAGGGGGCCCGACCGTCTAAAACCCTGCCTTTCGAACCCGCCCGTCTTCCAAATCAAGAAAAATGGGCTCGTGATTGAGTGCGGCCTGTAGAGCACATGTAACGCACAGTCGGGTTGCTCACGCAGCGGATCTCTCTCTCTAGATATAGATATCTAGAGAGAGAGATCTGTGAAAGTCATTGCCTTATGTTATGGTCGCCCCCCGACTGACGGCCTTTACGCAACTACGACTACTGTGATGTGAGCGGTTCAATTGGTTTGATCTTTCCGGCCTCCACTTGTACGAAGATGCATGCATAAAGGGACCCGCCCCTTTTTTTTTCTTATTTTTATTTAGGACAGGACCCTATTCTCGAACCCTCTGCCGAGCTCTACCCTGCCCGCATTTCTTTTGAAGGGGGCCAAAGAAATGTCTCCACCTGCTGCCAACAGTCTTTCTTCGGAATGATACTGAACGGGTCGATCCTCCCCTCCGTTTGTTTTAGCAACTTATCCTAAGGTCTCCTCGCCAATCACTCCCCGGCGACGACAGAGGAACTAACCTGCCTGCTGTGGCGGGGCGGCTTTTTTGTTAAACAATAAGACCTGGACGATTATCCCTACCCTCGGTAGCTTACGAGTTTACGTCCATCCCTGGTCGGGTACAGTTTCCTTTCTTTTTCTCCCTTGTAGCCGTTACCCGAATTCGCGCAAGTGTGTCCACACCCCCCTGACTTGACGAGGAATCCATTCTCGCGAACAAACACACCCCCTACACACACCTAGGAGCACCCCTTCCTGCATATCCATACAAGACCCGAGTAGGCGGGTCGAGGTCCTACGAGGTACCCACTACTCGGAGTACCCTCCCACCAAAAAAAGATGTGTGGTTCGGTGGTTCGACCAGAAATGCTATGCTTACGCACAAGACTACCCCTCTTCCCGAAAGCTTCGCGGGGACCTTGACTACTTTACGACGACGGAGGACCGCCCGTAGGGGGTTTACTGCACAAGGCCCCTGCAGAGGAAAAGCTTGATCCCAGCGAATAGAAGATGCTCAGCTCCGCACAACATAGGGATTGGCACGCTTTCGGGAAGAACATAGAATAGTAGAGGATCCAGCATGCAGGACACGGCGATCATTAGAAATTCACGAATTAGAGATGCTGTAATATACTCTTTCCCATAACTTCTCATACCAGACCAACCCACTGAAATGCAAATAGGGATCAGAAATGTGGTCAATATCACGAAGAATAATGAAAGACCGTCTATACCCATATACAAATGGATGTTTTCATAAGGAAGCCATCGAAGGCTTTCCACAAATTGAGATTTGGCCGTAGAAGGATCGAATTGTATCCGAGGAACAGGGGGATACAAAAAAGTAATAAGAGAAACGCACAGACCAATCAATCGTATCGGTCTTATTAAAGAATTTGGAATGAAAAGAGGAGTAATGCTTCCTAGCACGGGACAGGGAATAGGACCACTTAGATCGGAATAGCATTCACAGAAATGTTCTAACATAGAGTAGAATCGAACATTGAAAAGATTAGTTGACAACAGTCAAAAGATGGGGCGCCGAATTACTAAACAATAGGGGTCTTTCTGTGCAAGTCAGCTGAACACCGTGATTGATGAGTGGGTAGGTGGGTTAGGTGCACCTCTCGCCCAGTGGGAAGTCATGAGGCTAGTCCCCCCTGAATGAAGAAGTAGTGGGGCCCCCTGCCCGCCCACGTATGCGCCTTTATTTAGATTCTCAATATTATACTTGACTTTATCCGGGAATCTTTCTAAATCATCCATCTGGCAAAACGCAATTCGTCGATTTCAATCCAAGGTGCACCTTGCCTTTTTTCAGGTAGCTTTGTTACGCCTATTCAGCGTTGTGGGGCATTGGTCATAGCCGAAGTCGAAGGGAAAAAATAAGGTAATGAGATGGTGCCATCAATCAGTTTTCTACGAACGTAGTAGCAATTAACTTCGATATGTTTGGCCTAAAATGAAACTCTTGCATGAAAGACCGGATTTGACGCAAGATGAATGGCGCGAAAAATAAAAATGGCGTTGGGGTCTTCAAATTCAACCTGCGATCATCAAGTCACCAATGGAGCCATACAATCTATCCAGTAGTGTGTGCCATGGCACGGTACGAAGCTTCGGCACTGGAAGGAGCAACTGTCTCTTGCTTTTTTCTCTTCCAAGATAGTGGAGAGTCTCCCCCAAAAATGGAGAAGCCTGTAGTTGAGCACCTATCTGAAGGATCTCCGGCCCAATCGGCATCAGTAGTTGCACGCAACTCTAAAGAGGACGATGACGGAAAAAACGACGGCTCGAGAAAAGGTACCTCGAATATATCTAAGAATCCGATGAACTGCTGCAAGGTGAACTGACCGGGGGGCAGCCATGAAAGGCTGACTTTCTTAGGAACAGCCATCTGGGCGAGAGATCGTCAGATAAACCAAACAGCCGACCAACTGTCTGTACTGCGTCGGATCAGATAATGGTGAGCCATCAGTCGGACGGAGTTTAACGTTAAGCTCCCTTGGAGTGTCAACAGTCTGATCATCATTGAGTTGAGCTCGAGTGAGAAAGTCATGACGTTATTTGATCTGAGATACCAAATATCCACGAGCAGAATGTGCGACCTCCAAGCCAAGAAAATACTTAGGGCTTAAGAGCGCCTTCATAGCAAATAATTGATGAAGGCGACACTTGATCAGCGATATGGTAACGGAGTAAGAACCAGTCAGTTTCATATCATCAACATACAAGAACTGAATAGCACGTCCTCGAGGATAAACTGATACGAACATGGCCGAATCATGATCACTCCGAGCAAACCCTGCCTGGATAACCACTGTGCTGAACTTCTAAAACCGACGCTCGAGGGGCTTGTTGAGACCATAGATCGCTTTGCGTAAGGGGCAGACAAGAGGAGAAGGAGCGGAATGTTGTCCAGGGGGAGGCTGCATGTACACCTCCTCATGAAGATCACCATGGTTGAAGGCATATTTTGCAAAAATCAAATATAGAGTGGCCAACCGCTGCAACGGCTATAATGGTTCTGACACTAGTCATCTTAGCCACAGGCGCTTCAGTCTCCTCATAGTCTATGCCATACTCCCAGGAGTAACCTCTGGCGACCAGCCTAGCTTTGTATCTCTCAACAGACCCATCTTCTCGCGTCTTCACTTTAGAAATCCAACGGCAACCAATAGCAACCTTACCAGACGGAAGAGGAACTAGATCCCAAATGCCATTCTGCTGAAGGGCAGTAAGTTCTTCAGACATTGCCGTTGCCAACATGGAATAGCGGCTGCCTGCCTCCCTAGTTTACGGAGGCTCATGGAAAGAGTGAACAGCAGCTAAAAAGGCACGATGACGAAGAGTGAACAAGTGAGATTCAACGAAAGAAACAGGCTGAGTTAAAATGCGAGAAGACCTAAAAACCTGTGGCTTAGTCGGAGGATCGACAACCGGAGATGTCTGATCTGGCGAGGCCGCAAGCTGCTGTGAATGCCTATAAAAAACCTATAAAGGAATGTCACCTTGAGCCCTGCGAGAGTAGACTATCATAATTGGGGGACGATGGACACAAGACAGGTCGAGGAGGGTGAGAGTCATCAGCAGATGGCAAAGACGAAGTCTCAGGAGAGGAAAGTAGAATAGAAGTGGACTCGGGACCCTACAGAAGCTACGGCAGAGGAAGAAGAAGGATAAAACAAAACATAATGCTTTCGACGAAAGAACACATGTGACGAGACCTGAAGGCGACGAGATTGAGGATCAACACTAAGCCTTTTGTTTGCCAAAAAGTTCACCGGACCTCAAATATCTGAATGAATTATCTCAGACGGGGGCAGGAGTTACAGTGTCACTAGACTGAAAGGGGAGGGCCAAGTGTTTTGCCAACTTGCAACCCATACTTGAAGACACATCAAACGAGTCAGAGGACTGAAAACTAAAATCACCTAAACACCCTAACTTTGCAAGATGACGAAGACGAGAGAGAGAAATATGTACCAGACGCACGCTGATGCCACAACTGAGATGCAGAAAAAGGTGGCCCTTTATCTGCAGCTGCGAGAGAAGTAGTAGGTTGATGATGACAAAAGTCCAAGTGGAACACGCTTTTGCTTTGTCATTTGCATTCTTTGTTGCAAGCGTAGTTGGAGTAAGCTCTTGTCGTTGAGTGTAAGGGCGAGGCTACCGCAGCGATAATGGTGATTCTCTAATGGAGTAAAGGGGTGTACGCCTCGTTAAGTCTTTTTCTTTTGCTTAACTCGGTTATCCTCTTTCCTTCTTTTTATTAAAGCGAGGTTATGGTGTGTCGTTCTTCCCGTTGATGCGAAGCTGTATACACCTGCCTCTCTCTTCTTTCTGGTTAGGGAAGCAAGCACCTGGTTTTTAGGTCATCAAGCTTTGTTTGGCTGGTGATTTAGTCTCTTTCTTTATTTCTTGAGTTCATGCAGCTTGGTTTCGTTAGTTCTTTATTGTTCTCTGTCTGTCTCGTTGTGTAGCAAGCTCCGTATCTTTGGGGGCACGTTCTTTTATTTTGTTTTTTAGAACTCAAGCCTTCACCATCAAAACTAGGCGCTGAAAAGACGGATGTCCCAGTCGCTTGTGCCATGTTGAACTGCTATTATTACTTGACGACGAAACAAAAAGCAAAATTTTATTATTTATTTTAATAAGCCAGCTGGAATAAGGAGTAGTCCTTATCAAGGAAATAAAGCCGCCCCATTACTCAATTTCTATCCTTCCTTCTTAACTTAAGGCTTTGCTCCGCCCTTCAAGTAGCTCGCCCTGGCTTCCGCACCTCTATCTTAAGCTAGATGTTAGGCTCACT
>WSSedL1CaDRAFT_10001129_pt1:12500-16539 | contig 16539 bp, 18 predicted proteins | sample WetSurSL1Cattail_FD_9464 | JGI IMG/M metagenome (IMG submission 9464)
TGATTGGGCCCACTTCCCGCTGATCAAGTGGTCTACCGTCAATCTTTTTTCCACGGAGGCTGTCCATACAAAGAAGGCTACTTTGGATGGTACAGGATTGCCCCAGACTAATTTGGTGGCAGGTTCCTTACCCACCGGAAGAAAGAACGGACTGAGATCTCTCGCGTCCCAAATCCAACGGCGGCTGTCCTCCACTGCAGCTGGTTTGGGATGCGTGTCCAAGCGGGCTAAGAATGTTGAGTCGGCCTCTGTTCTTCCAGCAGTGCTTTCCAATGGGAGCTTTAGCTCTTTCAATTCATCCTCTTGTGCCGTGAGTCAAGCGAGTCGGGAAGGCATGCTCAACTACGGGGTCGGGCAGCAGCAGAAGTAGGTCTTCTCTGAAGGAACAAAGGGAGGTAGAAGAAAGCAGGGCAGTCAATCCCGATGAATGTTTTCTATTGCCAGACGGATTGGACTTTAAAGAAAGAAGTTCCAAAGCGGGAAGAGGCGCAAGGTACGCTTACTGTTCTACTAAATAGTATCTGCCCATGTGTGCCCGGAGAGCTTTTGCTTTTGGCTTCTTTTTAGTGGCAAGTCGCTGCTTTAGAAATGGTTCTTTCCCTTTCAACTATTCCCGTTACTATAGGGCCGGCTGCTTATTCAACCAAGGCCAGCTTCTTTTCTTACTCAAGACAAGATGAAGAAGTGACTTCGTTGTGCACACTATGGCTGCAAGCCAATCACTCTGATTAAAATGCGCTTTACACGGCATAAGAACGGGGTGTCAAGCGTGAGTTCTCTTCAATTGGGCTCTTCTTCTTTGCAACCAAGGGCCTACCAAGAGATTTGACCTAAGCTATTTCTATTCGATCGATCAGTCTATCAAAGCTGCAGTCTGACTACTGGCGTGGCCTATTTCTTACGTGTCTATTCCTCTCGCTTGATCCTTTCGTTCCCATAATTGAGTCTTCCATCCGGCCTCCTCTTCCTGACTTTGAAAAGGGATGTAAAAAACTTTTCAAAATATAAAGATAAAAATATATATAAATATCTTTATCTATTTTCTTTTATATTTTTTCATTTTTATAGTACTTTCGATCCCATAAGAGGAACTCCTTTGCTTTGGCATACAATGGTTAATTGGAAGAAAGCGATTCTGCTCAACTCTGATGTTGGTGGTTTCAGCCGGATTCCTAGCTACAGCTAGACGGATGTCATTCTCCCTTCTGGTTAAGTCCCGGTGCGGCGTCACCGACTGTGACCGGTATAAGAAAGAACGCATTTCACATCAAACGAAAGATTAATGCAGCTCCGTCAGCCCACCGAATTCTCCTTGTGCTTCATGACAGGTTTGTCTTACCTTCCTCACATGATTCGCTTCGCCTGTGACTCTGCTTGCTTCGCCGATTATGGGGATTGGAGATTAGCTGGTTCAACTTGTTATAATGCCGGTACTGATGTTCCAATGTGTGCTTCAACCGGGGCCCCCAGAGGGGTAATTAATCAGAAAGATTAAAATAGCTTTTCATTCGACTTCCACACTGGAATGCGAGCCAGCTGGCGAAGAAGTCAGACCAAGCCCCGAAAGACATAAGCTCAGGCATTCTATTCTAATCTCTGCTGGTTCAGTTCCTCATTATCCCATTGGTTTGGTCGGTCCTCAACATGTTCAGATAGACCGACCCGTCCTACTAAGTAAGGGAACATCCGGCACATCAAGCTAAGATGACTCTTCAGGAGGTTGTTCTCGGAACTTCATTATTTGAGTGAAAGGGGGTTATAGGGGAAAGAGGATTTTAGTTTTCGAAAGGGGGAACCAGTCTTTCTTTATCCCTGTGTCGGTGGAAGAGAACAATTGCTTGCTTGAAGTTCAGCCTTAGCCTTAAAGAGAGAATTCAGCATTTATCGGTAAGCTTTCCTTTTGCCTTTGAATGGATTTTCAGTATTGCAAAAAGAAGTAAGGTCGAGCAGCACTAGTGGAGACCGAGAAGCGGATCCCAGCTTAGTATCAGCATAGGTAGCGGCACCAGTACCTGTTATGGAGGAGGCAGTCCAGCCAGGCCGAGAACGAAGCAGTTCAGAAAAGAAGATCTTCTTTCCGGAGCCCGCCAAGCCAGTCCAGTAAGCAAGCACAAGTAGCAGTTCTATCAGGAAAGGGAGGCGCTTCAAAGAAGCTATATCTCTATTCTCGACAGCTTCTGGCGCCTCGCTTATGCACGTAACAATCCGCAGAAATGTCAAATAGACTTCGCCCCGATGCCAATTCGAAGAAGAGTTGCAAGGAACCTTATCAGATTGGGGACTCGGCACCTTGGTCATTGTCCTATATATAGAAAAAAAAAGGCCCATCTTTTCCATTGCTCTGTACTTTGGATCCGGAAGAATGGATGGGCAAATCAATGGCTGACCTTGGCCGGCATAGTGTCCCTCATGAAATCCAAACTTTCGGCCATGGTAATCTATAGAGCCTCGATCCTGTCTATTCCAAAGACTTTGGCTGAGCAGAATGATCAGAAAGTTTTTTTGGTCGGGGGGCGGGTAAAGAACCCATTTTCGCTAATCGGGAAAAAGAAAGTGACAAAAAGCGGCCTTGGATGGAATTCGAAAGATGGGCAAACAAACAAAGCACTATCTGCCAAGCTGTTATGGAGATTGAAACCAGAGGAGAGCGTTGGAGAGAAATAAAGATTTGGATGCAAAAAAAAAACAAAAAGCTCTGGCATTGAAAGCAGAACCAACCTTTTCGGGATCTCCTGTCTGGAATAATATACTTCAATAGGACTTATTACGGAGTGAACAACGTGGATACCAGGGAACAGTAGAAGCATTGAACGGTTTTTGACCCAGCCAGCAGTACCTGATTGATTGTTGACTGGTGGCATTGCACTACTCTCACTCTTCGTTGACAACTCAGCGAATGAGCCTATGTACGTACGCTGGTAGCTCGCTAGGAAAAATAGATAGGTCAAGGACAGGATAAGGGTGACGAGAGCGTAGAACGACACCCCCAACCAATGACACTCTTTCCTATCCCTATCCCGGTCACGGGGCTTGTTGCGCAATTGCTTCTTCTTCCTCTAGACCCCGTAAAATGGGGGATTTCTCTTTCTTCCTTGCCACTCTTAGCAAGCTGCTTTAACGCGAGTCTTTCCTTAAGATGAAGAAGTGGATAAGACGAGATGTGCACTCTTCGCAGTGTTTTCTCGCCCGTCACTGGAGAAGCAGATCCACAACCAGAACAAGAAGCTGGGATCCGGGAAGACAACCCAAGCGTCAGAAGCAAGACTGCATTTTTGCTTTCCTTGATCAACAGGCCGTCAATCCTTTCTTCGACCTCAAGAGATTGAACAAAGAAGCCCCATTGATTGGATATGGTTCCATCTCCCAGTGGTGAGCAAAGAACAGCCCCCCGGTCAGGTGGTGTAGCCTTGTCCAAATGGCTGCAACATCATGACTTTCGGGATGATGATCTCTGAACCAAGAACAGATTCGAACTCCTTCATTCGACCTTTGGGATCTTGCTCAAGGTGGGGAAGAGGACCGAACGGAACCTTAGTGGCTGGGAAAGAGAGATCCCGCGGAGAAGAAAAATGGGATTATCTTCCGATGATGAAAAAGGAAAAAATGGGGGCAAAGTCAACCTAACCGCTGACCTTTTCGTAAGCCGCGCACTTAAGGCCAGGCCCCTTACTATAACCAACCTCACAGATCCCACTCAATCTTTTACACCGATGTTTCGTACTCTCTCGACCAGGTCATCATAAGAAAATACTGCAAAATCTTTCCGAAATGAGAGAAGGAGGGAAGGCGCGCTAGCGCGCTACAACTAAAAGCCTGCTGAAAAACGCAAGAGACGCGCTAAGAAGCAATCCTAGTTTAAGTACTAGCGTCCCACCCCAACGTTGTTGTACTTGACTTGACTCTCCCCCGCTTGCAGCTCGCCTCAGCCAGACGTGGCTTATGTAGTGGTCGGCATTCCTACGTGCTCCGACTGATTGGGCCCCCCACTGGAGATTCTATGAGGGGTCACCTTTTGAAACTGTCGTGACGCTTTGGTGAC
>WSSedL1CaDRAFT_10001130_pt1 | contig 16536 bp, 12 predicted proteins | sample WetSurSL1Cattail_FD_9464 | JGI IMG/M metagenome (IMG submission 9464)
ACCCGGTTCAAAAGCAACAGCAGCGGCCTGAGCTGGCCGATGGACGCCCCCCTGGGCGGCAGTGTGCAACTGCAGTTGCCCCCGGTCGATGCCTGGTCTGCTTTTGCACCTCCGGGTTGGCGCCTGCGTGGCACGGTAGACAGCCACATCGACCTGACCGGCACCCGGGCCAAACCGCTGTGGGAAGGCACGCTGCGCGCGCGTGACCTGGCGGTGCGCTCGGCAGTAGACGGCATTGACTTCAGCCAGGGTACGCTGGACGCCCGACTGCACGACCAGCAACTCGACATCCAGAGCTTCACCCTGCGTGGTGCGGGCACACCGCAAAATCCGGCAGCGGGCGGGCAACTCAGCGTCACCGGCTCGGTGTTGTGGCTGCCCGAGTCGGGCCAGGCAGACATCCGCCAGCGTTTTCAGATGGCGCTTCAAGGCCAGCTCAGCGCGCTGCGCCTGAGCGCCCAGCCCGACCGGCGGCTGGTGGCCTCGGGCCAGTTGCAGGCCGAGCTCAAAGACGCCCGGCTCTCCCTGCGCGGCAGCCTGAGCGCCGACACCGCCCTGATCACCCTGCCCGATGACAGCGCCCCCACGCTGGACAGCGATGTGCGGGTGCGCAGTCAGCCCAAGCCTGGCAGCACCCCGACCGTCCCAGCCACCAGCAGCCAACCCGGCGTTCAAATCACGCCCGATGTGTTGATCAACCTCGACCTGGGGCCTGACTTCCAGCTGCGCGGGCGCGGACTGCAGGCCCGCCTGGCGGGCAAACTGGTACTCACCGCCGTTGGCACGGCAACACCGGCGCTCACCGGGTCGATCCGCACGGTCAACGGCACCTACCAGGCCTATGGCCAGCGGTTGCAGATTGAGCGCGGGCTGATCCACTTTTATGGCCCGATCGACAACCCTGCGTTGGCGATTCTGGCGATCCGCCCCAAACTCACCCAGCGTGTAGGTGTGCAGGTCAGTGGCACCGCGCTGTCACCCGTGGTGGCCCTGTATTCCGACCCCAGCCTGTCAGATGTGGAAACCCTGACCTGGCTGGTGCTGGGCCACTCCGGCAGCTCAGGGGGCGCCGAGGCCGCGCTGATGCAACAGGCGGCTCTGGCGCTGCTGGGTGGCAACGGCAAAAGCATCTCAGACAAGCTGTCGCAGGCACTTGGGTTGGATGAGCTGAGCTTTCGTGGCGCCAGTGAAAGCAGTGACAGCAGCAGCAGCAGCACCAGCACCGCCAGTGCCGCGTCTGTCACCCTGGGCAAGCGCCTGTCACAGGACTTTTATGTGGCCTACGAGAGCAGCCTGGGCAGCGCCATGGGGGTGTTCTACATCTTTTATGACCTGAGCCGCTACCTGACGCTGCGCGCCCAGACCGGTGAGCAAAGCGCGGTGGACCTGATCTGGACCCGGCGTTACGACTGAGCAAACGCCTGCAGGTCGCGCCAAAAGCCGCCTTTACAATCGCCCGTCCCTCGCCATAGTTCAATGGATAGAACGAGTGCCTCCTAAGTGCTAGATGCAGGTTCGATTCCTGCTGGCGGGACCATATAACAAAAGGGCTTCTAGCCCTTTTTCTTATTGGGTTGTTTACTCTCATTTAAAGAGCAAAACAAACCCATCAACACCCAGCTTCTCCCCTGACCCAGCGCCACAAACGCGGACTCCCCCAGGTGGCACAAGCCCACACATCGTCATGCGGTTGAAGCCCCTGGGACTGGCTTCCCCGGTATCAAACATCTCCCGACAACCCGGCTCGCAGTAGCAGACCTGGCGCGTTTGTCTCGCCTAGCACAAGATGGGATGTGAAGCCACACTGTGGATATGGCATTCCACCCATACAGCAATCACTTGAGATGGCATTGGAATAGCTGCTCTCACAAAACTTAAAAAGAAAGAGCATTAATTTACCGGGCAAATATCAAATTCTATTAAATTTGATTAACAATATCAATAATCAACTAATTAACATCGTTACAACAGGAGGCTTTCATGAACTTACTTCGCGGCCTGAGCATCAGCGGCCGTCTCTATCTGGTGTCACTTGCACTCATCGCGGCCCTCACGGCGCTGGCCATCAGCACCTGGGTTCAACTGGGAAACGTGCAGGACTTGGCAAAAAGTGCCGGCAGTGTGAAGGTGTTGCAGTTGGAGTTGATTGCTAGCACGGAACTGAAAGTGACGCAGGTGCTGTCAGACATGCGCCATGCCTTGTTGATGAAAACGCCCAAGGACACCGACCTGGCGATCCAGGACATCCAGGCCAAGCGTGCTCAGATCTCCAAAAACGACGACGACTATCTGAAAGAAATCACCACCCAGGAAGGTCGAGACGCCTTCCAGCGTGACTGGCTGAAGTTGCAGGCGGTCACCTGGCCGGTGGCTGAGGCCAACATGCAATTGCTCAAGGACGGCAAGGCAGATGAGGCGCAGGCCATGTTGCTCGAAAAAACCATTCCTGCTTACGCAAAGATGCAGGACTGGCTCGTTGAAGCGCGCATTGCGCAAGGCAAAGTGCTGGCTCGTGAGGTGGATGCCATCGGTGCCGCGACCAGCAGCATCCGCATCTTTCTGGCGGGCCTGGTGGCCGCGATCGCCGTGGGTTTGCTGATTTTCTCCTGGTACATCACGCGCACCCTGCGCAGCCGCGTGAGCTTGTCCCAACAAGTGGCAGACCGGGTGAGCCAGGGTGACTTCACCGTGACTGTGAACGACCCGGCGCGTGATGAGTTCAGCCCTTTGCTGTACTCGCTGTCAGAGATGCAAACCTCGCTGACACGTGTGGTGTCGTCAGTGCGGCAGGGCGCAGAAAGTGTGTCGACCGCCTCGTCCGAAATTTCATCGGGCAACCACGACTTGTCGGCGCGTACTGAGTCCCAGGCCAGTGCCCTGGAGCAAACAGCCGCCAGCATGGAACAGCTGTCTGCCACCGTCAAACAAAACGCCGACAGCGCACGCCAGGCCAACCAGTTGGCAATGAGTGCCAGCACCGTGGCAGTGCAAGGCGGCGAAGTGGTGGCCCAGGTGGTAGACACCATGAAAGGCATCAACGAATCATCCAGAAAGATCTCGGACATCATCAGCGTGATCGACGGCATCGCCTTCCAGACCAACATCCTGGCACTGAACGCCGCCGTGGAAGCGGCCCGTGCCGGTGAACAGGGCCGTGGTTTTGCGGTGGTGGCCACCGAGGTTCGTGCCCTGGCTGGCCGCAGCGCCGAAGCGGCCAAAGAAATCAAGTCCCTGATCAGCGCCAGTGTCGAGCGGGTGGAACACGGCTCGGCCCTGGTGGATCAGGCAGGCGCCACCATGACCGAGGTGGTGAGTTCGATCAAACGCGTGACCGACCTGGTGGGCGAAATCAGTGCCGCCAGCACCGAACAAAGCTTGGGGGTGAGTCAGGTGGGTGAAGCTGTCACGCAGATGGACAAAACGACCCAGCAAAACGCCGCCCTGGTCGAAGAAATGGCCGCTGCGGCCAGCAGCCTGCAGTCACAGGCGCAAGACCTGGTGCAAACCGTGGCGGTGTTCAGGCTCAATGCCCACGATGAACAACGCCGCAACACACCCGCCCCGGCCGTGCGTGCCCATCCCCCCAAAATCAGCAATTTCAAGGGCCAGGAAAAACGCGCCGGAGGTGTGCCCAAAGGCGCCGCCGCACGCACCCCGAGCAAACCGACCTCCTTGCCCGCACCGGCGCCCAAACCAGCAGCTCAACAAGCCAGTGGCGGTGGTGAGGGGGAGTGGGAGTCGTTTTGAGAGTGCCGGGTGCAGGCTCAATGCCTGCTGCTGGACTATGCAACAAAAGGGCCTTTGGCCCTTTTGTTTATTGGGCTATTCACTCTCTTTTATAGAGCAAATCAAGCCTCACCCACAACACCGGAGTGTCAGCAGTCCGGTGTTGACTCCGGGAATCGCAACAACCGCCCACGACCTGAAATTCAACCGGTCACTTGCGGCGACCATCCAATTGGCGCTGCTAGGATTGGTGTGAACCATAAAGAGGGGATGACTTGAAAGCGCGTATCAATGACGAAATCACATTTCGTAAGTTAGAAATCTTCCTCGCCTTTATGCGTACAGGGAATCTGTCGAAGGCCGCGGAAGCGATGGAGACGACTTCGGTCAGCGTCCACCGGGCCCTGCATTCGCTTGAGGAAGGCCTGCGTTGCCAGTTGTTCAGCACCAAGGGGCGGAACTTGGTCGCCACGCCTGCCGCCGCCATATTTGAAGAAGCCGCTCGCAGCGCCATTGAACAGATCCTGCAGGGGATCACGCAAACTCGCGCGCTCGCGGGTTTCGCTTCCAATCAAATTCGGATTGGTTCTCTGTATTCATTGACGGCCCACATCGTTCCAAGAATCATCATGGACATCAAGCTGCGACGCCCCGATCTGCACGTCAATCTGGTTCTCGGCTCAGACGACGACTTACTCGAACAACTCGGGACCGTGCAGATCGACGCGGTACTGATGGGGTCACCCTCCAGCAATGGCCAGATTGAAACCATTCCACTCTTCGAGGACGATATTTTCCTCGCCGCTAACCGTGCCAACTCGATGCACCTGCCTGCCGAAGTCGACCTGCAGGCTTTGAGCAAAGCCGATTTTGTCTCGCTCAGTGGTGGGTTCATCACCTACCGAGGGTTTGTGGAAGCGTTCCGCGTTGCCGGATTTACACCCAATGTTGTCACTCAGGTAGACGACATATTTTCATTGATGAGCCTGGTCGCTGGCGGCGTTGGTTACACGCTGCTGCCCGGGCGAGTGCGCAATGTTTTTGGCGATCGCGTCAAATTGATTCCACTGCAACCGCGTTATCGGATGCGCCAGACGATTGGCTTGGCTTTTCTGCGTGCACGCGAGCGCGACCCCAATATTCTTGCGCTCTCGTCAATCTGCCGTGTCGGCTCGGCGGACTGGGGAAACTTGACGTAAAGCCGACACCCGGCGACGCAGATCATCCTCACTGAGGATGAAAACATTCCGCTTTGCGTAACGAAGGCGCGCGCAGCTTGATTGAACGCGCTCACGCGAAAACTGACACTACTCCCGTTGAATAAACACTTAGGAGTAGACATGAGCGAGACACGTGAGCAGCCCCCCGTCTGGAACAGACGTCAAAAGGAAAAACAGCGCCGGATTGACCTGGTCAAGCCGATCACCAATGGTCGCGTGATCCCGACCGCGCGCCTGGTCGAGGTTCTTGAAACCCTGATCGTTTCTGGCGATCGTGTGGTGCTGGAGGGCAATAACCAGAAGCAAGCGGACTTTTTGTCGCGCTCGCTGGCCAAAGTCAACCCGGCCAAGGTGCATGATTTACACATGCTCATGCCCAGCGTTGGGCGCAGTGAACACTTGGATTTGTTTGAGCGCGGCATTGCGCGCAAGCTTGATTTCTCCTTCTCCGGCCCGCAGAGTCTGCGCATTGCACAACTGCTCGAAGACGGCAAGTTGGAAGTCGGCGCCATCCACACCTATATCGAGCTGTACGCCCGCCTGTTCGTTGACCTCACACCGAATATTGCACTCGTTGCTGGCTACAAGGCTGACCGTCACGGCAACCTGTACACCGGGCCAAGCACCGAGGACACACCAGCGCTGGTCGAGGCCGCAGCCTTTCGCGACGGTATCGTCATCGCCCAGGTCAACGAACTGGTGGAAGACGACACCGAACTGCCGCGCGTCGACATTCCGGGCTCCTGGGTTGACTTTGTTGTTGTCGCTGACAAACCGTTCTTCATCGAACCGCTGTTCACCCGCGATCCGCGCCTGATCAAGCCGGTGCATGTGCTGATGGCGATGATGGCCATCCGCGGTATTTATGAGCGCCATCAGGTGCAATCGCTGAACCACGGCCTGGGCTTCAACACCGCAGCCATCGAACTCCTGCTGCCGACTTACGGCGAGAAGCTGGGTCTCAAGGGCAAGATCTGCAAACACTGGGCGCTTAATCCCCATCCGACGCTGATCCCGGCAATCGAGAGCGGCTGGGTCGAGAGCGTGCATTGCTTCGGCGGCGAACTGGGCATGGAGGAATACATCCGAGCCCGCTCCGACATCTTTTTCACGGGCCGCGACGGTTCACTGCGTTCGAACCGCGCCTTCTGCCAACTCGCGGGGCAATACGCCGTCGACATGTTCATCGGGTCGACCTTGCAGGTTGATGCGGACTGCCATTCTTCGACAGTGACCCGTGGTCGTCTGTCAGGCTTTGGTGGTGCCCCGAACATGGGACATGACCCGCACGGTCGGCGCCACCCCACACCCGCCTGGCTGGACCTGCTGCAAACAGACAACCCGCTGGAACGCGGCAAGAAGCTGGTTGTGCAGATGGTGGAAACCTTCCAGCCCGGCAGCAAGCCAACCTTTGTTGAATCACTCGACGCCATCCAGGTTGCCAAGGACACCGGCATGCCGCTGGCGCCGGTGATGATTTATGGCGATGACGTGACACACGTGCTGACCGAGGAAGGTATTGCCTACCTCTACAAGGCGCGCTCGCTCGAAGAACGCCGGGCGATGGTCGCGGCCGTTGCTGGTGTCACACCGATTGGCTTGCGCCACGACCCGAAAGACACCGCACGCATGCGCAGCGAGGGCCTGATTGCACTGCCGGAGGATCTCGACATCCGCCGCGCCGACGCCACGCGTTCTTTGCTCGCCGCGAAAAGCGTCGCCGAACTCGTCACCTGGTCGGACGGCCTGTACAACCCGCCTGCACGTTTCCGCAGCTGGTGATGGCGCGCCGGGCGCAGACGTCGCCCCGCACAATTTTTGCAAATATAGAAGGGACATCGAGATGGAAACAATGCAATTTACCTATCCGGCGAGCGCGCCGATTCAGGGCCGTGCGCTGGTTGGCGTGGTGGGCTCCGGTGATCTGGAAGTGCTGCTCGAACCGGGCAGCCAGGATCAGGCACGTATCACGGTCAATACCTCGGTCGATGGCAGCCGCCACATGTGGCAGGCGCTGTTCGACCGGATTTTCCAAGCTGCACCGATCGCCGCGTTGAACATGGAAATCAACGATTTCGGAGCAACGCCAGGCGTCGTGCGCATGCGCATTGATCAGGCCCTGGAAGAAGTTACCTCCCCTGTCACCCACTCACTGCGCTGAGGCTGAGATGTACAAAGAAAATTTATTGACAAGTAGAAGCTTTATCGAACTTGGCGCCCGCGAACGGGCCACCGCTTTGCTCGATGCGGGCAGCATGCGCGAACTGATTGGCCCGTTCGAGCGGATGACTTCGCCCTGGCTCAAGCAGCAGGGCATCGTGACTCAGGCAGACGACGGCGTCATCGTCGCCAAGGGAACCATCGACGGGCAGCCAGCCGTGGTGGTGGCGATTGAAGGCAATTTTCAAGGTGGCAGCCTGGGCGAGGTCGGCGGCGCCAAGATGGCGGGCGCACTGGAACTGGCCGCCGAGGACAACCGCCGCGGCATCCCGACGCGTGCTGTGTTGTTGCTTGAAACTGGTGGGGTGCGCCTGCAGGAAGCGAACCTGGGTCTCGCTGCGATCGCTGAAATCCATGCTGCGATTGCCGATCTGCGGCGTTATCAGCCGGTCATTGCTGTCATCGCCGGTAGTGTTGGCTGTTTTGGTGGTATGTCGGTTGCCGCCGCGCTGTGCAGCTACGTGGTAGTGACGCGCGAAGCACGTTACGGCCTCAACGGCCCGCAAGTGATCGAACAGGAAGCCGGGATCGACGAGTACGACTCGCGCAACCGCCCGTTCATCTGGAGCTTTTCGGGAGGCGAACAGCGCTTCAAGACAGGACTCGCGGAACGCTATGTTGAGGATGACGTCCAGGACATCGGCGAGACGGTCCGCTCACTGTTCACCCAGGGCCTACCCGCTACGCACCGCGATGAGCGCGTCGACGAATTTCTGGCCCTGCTCAATCGTATTGACACCACACGGCAGGCCGAGAGCGCCACAGTTCGTGCGGATTTTGGAAAGGAATTGTGATGTCTGAACAAAACGTTTCCAGCCGCGGCCGCGTCTGGTTTACCGCGCTGAGTGCCGGTAGCACACCACTTGAAGGCCTGGCGCCGTCCGTATTGGCCTGCGACACGAAGCTGGGCACCACGCCAGCACGCCTGATCGCCATCATTCCCGACGCCGACAATCGTTTTCCGCGTGCGGCACGCGGCGAGGTGGGTTTGCTCGAAGGCTGGACCGTTGCCCGCGTCGTGCGTGATGTGATCGCCGCCGACAAGGATCAGGCGGTGAAACGCCCCATTCTTGCCATCGTCGACGTACCGAGCCAGGCCTATGGCCGCCGTGAGGAAGCTTATGGCATCCACCAGGCTCTGGCCGCTGCCGGCGCCGCCTACGCCAGCGCACGGCTGGCCGGGCACCCTGTCGTTGCACTGATTGTTGGCAAGGCGATGTCCGGCGGCTTCCTGGCGCACGGCTACCAAGCCAACCGCCTGATCGCCCTGAACGATTCCGGGGTGGTGGTGCACGCCATGAACAAGGCCGCTGCGGCACGTATCACGCTGCGCAGCGTCGAGCAACTCGAAGCGCTTGCCGAAAAAGTCCCGCCGATGGCCTACGACGTCAAGAATTTTTCGACGCTTGGCTTGCTCTGGAAACTGATCGACGTGGGCAACCCGGAGCAGCCTTCCTCCGCAGATTTGCAGGTCGCCAAACAAACGGTGCAAGCCGCAATTGCTGATCTCGCCACGGCACCACGAGATCTCCATGGACGCCTCGGGGCGACAACGCGTGAGGCCTCGCGCAAGGTACGCGAACTGCTCAAGGCGCAATGGCATTAGGCACTGCCGGACTGGCCTGAACAGGCCAGTCAATCTCAATAACACGAACAAAACGAATCTCTAGGAGAAATTTAATGACGGATATCATCATCAAGGCCCTGGCGCCGATCTTCGTGATCATGCTGCTGGGCTTTTGGGCAGGCAAATCGAAGCTTGTCGACAACAGCAACGTGGCACTGCTCAATATCTTCCTGATGGACTTCGCACTGCCCGGCGCTCTGTTCCTTGCCACGGTGCAGACGCCCTGGGCCGGAATCGTCAAGCAGGCCCCGTTGATCCTCATACTGACGTTATCGATGTGGGTCGCCTACGCGTTGATTTACTTCATCTCAGTCAAAATATCCGGCAAATCTTCGCAGGATTCTGCGGTTCTCGCATTGACTGTTGGTCTGCCCAACTACGCTGCGCTGGGGCTGCCGATTCTGAACGGCGCCTTTGGCGAAAGCACCGGCATCTCGCTCAGCGTGGCCGTCGCTATTTCCTGTGGTTCCGTGCTGATGACGCCTTTTTGCCTGATGATTCTCGAAGCCGGTAAGGCCAAACAACGCGGCGAACAAGCATCGATGGCGACACTGCTGCCCAAGCTTATCTACCTGTCGTTCAAGAAGCTCATCGTTTTTGGCCCGTTGGTCGGCGTGCTCGGCTCTGCGGTACTCGGCGGCCTCGGCATGAAGGCGCCGGACCTGTTGCTCATCTCGCTGCGTCCGCTTGGCGCCGCCGCGCTGGCTGCAGCTCTGTTCCTTACGGGTGTGATCCTCTCTGCCCGCAAGTTGAAAATCAACGGGTCGGTTCTCTTCGGCGCGCTGATCAAGAACATTGCGCAACCTTTTGTTGCCTGGGGCTTGGTCATTTTGTTCGGCATTGACCCGGTTGTCGGGCGCTCCGGCATTTTGCTCATCGCGCTGTCTGCTGGTTTCTTCGGGGTCGTCTTTGGCAACCGCTTCGGTGTGCAGTCGCCTGATGCAGAAGGCACTCTGCTGGTCAGTACCGGCGCTTTCATCGTCACGATTCCGCTGTTCATCATGCTGACTGCGGGCATGGTCGCGCCACTCTAAGCTGGCATCATGCGCTCGACCGCTCCGCTGCTCGCACATGATCTGCTGTGGTTTGACACCAGCAGCAGTTTCCAATGTGCCGAGCCGCTACCCGACTGGGCGGTGGCGGTGCTGCGAGAGCAGCGCCCAGTGGTTGTACGCCGTGCGGTGGTGAGCAACAACGAGATTGCCGTCGGTCTTCGGGGCACTTCGCGGGCGCAGCGACTAGGAGGGGTTCTGCCAACAGCAGCCATCGTTCGTGTGGCAACACCCGAGTCACTGTTACAGCGGCTTGATGACGTAGAGATGAAGTTACCGGCGCTCGTGAGTCTGGCCACGTTGCGCGGCAGCCTCGCGGATCACTACGCGTGGGGTCCGACCGGCAGTGTTGGTTTTCAGTTGGCAACAGGCTTGCCGGTGGTGCGTGTTGATAGCGACCTCGATATCGTCATGCGCTTCCCAGAAGAGCCCGACCGTGCGGCGCTTGATCCCTTGTTGCACACCTTTGCAGAACTGCCGGTACGCTGCGACGTGCAGATGGAAACGCCGCATGGCGCTGTCGCGTTGCTCGAATGGGCACGTGGCGTGCGCCAGACGCTGCTGAAGACGGCACGTGGCCCCTGCCTAGTGGCCAATCCTTGGCAGTGCAACGAGAAAGAACTACCGTGAGCATCGCTTTTACCTTCCCCGGACAGGGCGCACAAGAGCCCGGCATGCTGCACCGCTTGCCAGCACATGCACAAATCCAATCGACGCTGAGCGCCGCCAGCGAGGCCCTTGGTGAGGACCTGCTGTCTCTGGACAGCGCTGAGGCGCTGGCCTCGTCACGCGCCGTCCAGCTTTGCCTGCTGACCTCCGGTGTCGCTTTTGCCCGCATGTTGATGACCGAGGGTTGTGTACCGGACATGTTGCTTGGCCTGTCGATCGGTGCTTTCCCTGCCGCAGTCGTTGCCGGTGCGCTCGATTTCACCGATGCCGTCCGGCTGGTCAGCCTGCGCGGCAGCCTGATGGAAGCGGCGTTTCCGCGTGATTACGGGATGAGCGCGGTCATCGGCCTGGATCGTTATCAGGTGGCGGCGCTCGTCGAGCAGGCGTTCACCGTGGTCCATCCGGTGTTTCTCGCCAACATCAATGCAGCCGACCAGATTGTTGTTGCCGGTCACGAAGCAGGCCTGCAACGCGTTGCGGAATTGGCGCTAGCGGCACACGCCAAGCAGTGCAAACGCATTGCCATCAGCGTGCCCTCACACTGCGCGCTGCTTGACGATGCAGCCAAGCAACTTGCACGCGCGATAAGCGCCACAACGCTGCAGCCTGCGCGTATCTGCTACATCAGCGCCAGTCGGGCCCGTGCGCTGTTCACACCAGCCGCCATTGGTGACGATCTGGCCTACAACATGGCGCGCCAAGTGCATTGGCACGACGCCTCGTCATTGGCCTATGAACGAGGTATGCGGCTGGCACTGGAAATGCCACCCGGAGATGTGTTGACAAAACTCACCTCGCGCTTGTTCACCGATGATGGGCTGGCACTGGCCGCAGCGGCCACCCGGTTGGACACCCTTCAGTCCTTGTGCGCACGCCAAAACGACAACCCAGTTTGAGAAAGCAGTTATGACCACTGTCATCCTTCACCATTCACTTTCCCTGCGAATCGCCGACTTGGCAGTGTGTGCCTTGGTGGATGAGGCTAAACTCACACCCAAACCGGGGCTGGTTGATGGCCGCGGTAACGGCGCACACCATGATCTGAATCTGCCTCTCATGTTGCGTTCGGCACAGGCATTGAGGCCAGCTTTTGTGGAGATGAGTGCCGTCGCCAGCGGGTCGCGAGCAGACCTACATTTGCGTGAGGAATTGGGGCGAATTGGCCGGGACGCAGAGGTCGCCATGATGGCTGCAACCCAAGGGGTCAACACCCATCGGGGTGCGATTTGGGCACTCGGTCTGCTCTGTGCCGCGGCCTCGATGGACCCAACGGACTGGCGAGCAACACGTGTCGCACTTCGAGCGTCTCACATTGCCAGCCTGCCGGATCAATTCTGTCAGCCACGTCGCAGCAATGGCGAAAAAGTCCGTGTGCGTTATGGTGTCAACGGCGCCCGTGGAGAAGCGCAACAAGGTTTCCCCCATGTCATCGATCTGGCGCTGCCGACACTGCGTGCTAGTCGTTCCCAAGGCAATACGGAAACGACCGCTCGGCTCGATGCGCTCATCTCGATCATTTCTTCGTTGCCTGATACCTGCGTTCTGTCTCGTGGAGGCGAGTCTGCGCTGCGTGACGTGCAAGTGCTCGCCCGTGCCATCGCCAACGCAGGCGGAACAGGGACGCCGACAGGGCTAAAACTGTTAGAACGGCTTGAGCAGACGATGTTGGCACATAACGCATCGCCTGGCGGCGCGGCAGATCTGCTGGCCGCAGCGCTGTTTCTCGATTCTCTTGAGTTGGTAATGGGCCCCGCTCAGAAAGGTGCGAGCTCCGTTATTCAGCAAGTCCCTGCGCTTGTTGGGTGACGGTTGTTATCAATATGACAGTGACCATCCCTGCCGATTTTGGCTGACCCGAGTCCATGGCCCAGCAACCCGCACAAACATCAGAACTCGCTGCGGCTTGGCTGATCACCTGTTTTTGCCACACATGGGTCAATGTAATGGCGGCAGTGGCAGCCTGTGACATGAACAAGTAGATGATATAAAAAAAGGAGCTACTTACCCTTAAAATATAAGGGATAGAGGCCAATTTCATCACTCAATTAAAAAAAGGCCTCGCGGCCCTTTTTGGTTGGCGCAACCCAGCCAGGCTGGGTGCAGGTCTTAACCCTCGGCGCGCTTTTGCAGGATCTCGAAGGCGGGCAGGGTTTTGCCTTCCAGCACTTCGAGGAAAGCACCGCCGCCGGTGGAGATGTAACCCATGTCTTTTTCAATGCCGTATTTGGCAATAGCGGCCAGGGTGTCGCCACCACCGGCCAGCGAGAAGGCGGCAGATTCGGCAATCGCATGAGCGATGACCTTGGTGCCGTTTTCGAACGCGGGGAACTCGAACACACCCACAGGGCCATTCCAGACAATGGTGCCAGCTTTTTTGAGCTGTTCTGCCAGCTTGGCGGCGGTGACCGGGCCAATGTCCAGGATCAGGTCGTCGTCGGCGACCTCAGAAGCGGCCTTGACGGTGGCAACCGCGTCAGCCGCAAAGGCCTTGGCGGTGACCACGTCGGTCGGAATCGGCACGTCTGCACCACGGGCTTTCATGGCGGCGATGACGGCGGTGGCTTCACCCACCAGGGTGGGTTCGGCCAGGCTCTTGCCAATCTTCAGGCCAGCGGCCAGCATGAAGGTGTTGGCAATGCCGCCACCGACGATGAGTTGGTCCACATTCTTGGCCAAGGCTTGCAGGATGCTGAGCTTGGTCGACACCTTGGAGCCCGCCACAATCGCCACCAGCGGGCGTTTCGGGTTGGCCAGGGCTTTGTTGATGGCGTCGATTTCCGCCGACAACAAGGGGCCAGCGCAGGCGATCGGGGCAAACTGGGCGATGCCGTAGGTGGTGCCTTCGGCGCGGTGGGCGGTGCCAAAGGCGTCGTGCACAAACACGTCGCACAGCGCGGCTAGTTTGTGGGCCAGCTCGGGGGTGTTCTTCTTCTCACCCTTGTTGATGCGGCAATTTTCCAGCATCACCAGTTGGCCGGGTTTGACGTCCACGCCATCGACCCAGTTGGCCACCACGGGAATCTCGCGGTCCATCAGTTCCCCCAGGCGCTTGGCCACGGGTGCCAGCGAATCTTCGGGTTTAAATTCACCTTCGGTCGGGCGGCCCAGGTGGCTGGTGACCATGACGGCTGCGCCAGCGTCGAGCGCCATCTGGATACACGGCACACTGGCGCGGATGCGGGTGTCTTCGGTGATGTTGCCGGCATCGTCTTGCGGCACATTCAAATCGGCACGGATAAACACACGTTTACCTTTGGCAGCGCCACTGGTGATCACATCAGCAAAACGTACAACTTTCATACTCTAGGCTCCTTGAAAAAATGGGATGACATGAGCCCTGTTCACAACGTGCCTTGCTCGCGTCATCGTACTGATTGTCGCGCCACTGGCCCAACAAAATAACAAGACCAGAACATGTGGCAAGCCACACCCGGTGGTAGGGTCAAGATGGCTTTGGAATACAGTGGAAAATGTGCCTCAAGCCCTTTATCTATAAGGGCATATAGCTATTTACTCAATAGCGCCGAGACGTCCGAGATAACACGGTCTGGCGCGCAGGTTTCAACCGCCTGCCCCATGTTGTAACCATAGGGCAACAGCCACACCGGCATACCAGCGGCCCGTGCGGTGGCGGCGTCGATGCTGGAGTCTCCGACAAACAGGGCACGCGCTGGCGCCACACCAAAGTGCGCCAGGATATGAACCACACCCGTGGGATCGGGTTTTTTGCGAGGGAAGGTGTCGCCACTGATGACCAAATCAAACAGGCTGCTCAAGCCATGCGCGTCCAGCACCACCTGGGTGTAGCGTGCCTCTTTGTTGGTGACCACGGCCAGCTTGACACCTTGCGCACGCAAGGCCAACAAGGTGTCACGCACCTCGGGATAGAGCTGGCTACGGGTGCCGCAGCGTGCGTTGTAGGCCTGGTTGTAGACCGGCACAATCTGGCCCAGCCGCGTGCTGGCGCGCACCTCGGCCACATCCACCCCGGTGACCTGCGCCAGCGCTTTCACCAGCAGCTCCAGCGTGCCGTGGCCAATCCAATCATTCACCTGCTGCTGGCTGACCTCGGGCAGGTTGAAATGCCGAAGCGCGTCGTTGACCGCATCCAGAATTTCTGGCGCGGTCTCGACCAGCGTGCCGTCCAGGTCAAACATGACCAGATCAAAACCAGCCATGCTGAACCTGTCTTTCTCAGTTGATGGACGGCACCACCGTGTCTGGCAGAGGCTCAGCGCGTTTGCTGGCGGCCCGGTGCACGATGGTGCGCACGGTGCACACCACACGCTCCACGGTGATGCCAAAGTGCTGGTACAGCTGCGGTGCCGGGGCCGACTCACCAAAGGTGGGCATGCCAATCACCACACCGTGGCGGCCAACGTATTTGCGCCAGAAGTCCGGGTGCGCCGCTTCAATCGCCAGTGACGGCGTGTTGAACGGGATCACCATCTCTTGGTAAGCATCGGTCTGGCGGTCAAACACATTGGTGCAAGGCATGGACACCACACGGGTGGCAATACCCAGAGCAGCCAGCTCGGCCTGCGCCTTCATGGCGATGTCGAGTTCAGAGCCGGTGGAAACGATGACGGCTTGCGCGCCTTCCATGTCCGACAGGATGTAACCACCCTTGCGGATGTTCTCCACCATGCTGGCATCGGTCAGGCGTGGCAGGTTCTGGCGCGACAGGCACAGGGCGCTGGGGCCGTCCTTGCGTTCGATGGCATGGGCCCAGGCCACGGCGGTTTCCAGGCCGTCAGCCGGGCGCCACACGTCCAGCCCCGGGATGATGCGCAAGGACGGGATGTGTTCGATGCTCTGGTGTGTCGGACCGTCTTCACCCAGGCCAATGCTGTCGTGGGTGAACACATGGATGACACGGATTTTCATCAACGCGGCCATACGGATGGCGTTGCGGCTGTAGTCGCTGAAGGTCAGGAATGTGCCACCGTAAGGGATGTAACCACCGTGCAGACAGATGCCGTTCATGATGCCGGCCATGCCGAATTCACGCACGCCGTAGCTCAGGTGGTTGCCCCATTTGTCGCGCCCGGCGCGGATGCAACCCTTGAAGTTGGTCAGGTTGGAGCCGGTCAGGTCGGCGCTGCCGCCAAAAAACTCGGGCAACAGCGGTGCCAGCGCGTCCAACGCGTTTTGGCTAGATTTGCGGGTGGCCAATGCGGCCGGGTTGGCAGCAATGGTTTCCAGCAGGCCCGGCAACTTGTCGGCAAAGTCGGCCGACAGGTCACCGGCCATGCGGCGTTTGAACTCGGCGGCTTCAGCGGGGTAGGCAGCGCTGTAGGCGGCAAACTTAGCGTCCCAGATGTGTTCAGCGGCGACACCACGGGCCACCGCGTTCCAGGCCACAGCAATGTCATGCGGGATTTCAAACGGGGCGTAGGGCCAGCCCAGCGCCTCACGGGTGGCGGCCACTTCGGCAGCGCCCAAGGCTGCGCCATGCACGTCGTGGGTGCCAGCCTTGTTGGGCGAGCCCAGGCCAATCACCGTCTTGCAGCAGATCAGGGTCGGTTTGCCGTCGGGCAGCACGGCTTGCGCCTTGGCGGCCTTGACGGCGGCATCAACGGCAGCCGGGTTGTGGCCGTCCACAGCCGGAATCACATTCCAGCCGTAGGCTTCAAAGCGTTTGGGGGTGTCGTCGGTAAACCAGCCTGTCACATGGCCGTCGATCGAGATGCCATTGTCGTCATAAAACCCCACCAGCTTGGACAAGCGCAAGGTGCCAGCCAGCGAGCAGACTTCGTGGCTGATGCCTTCCATCAGGCAGCCGTCGCCCATGAACACATAGGTGAAGTGGTCGACGATGGTGTGGCTGTCTTTGTTGAACTCAGCGGCCATCAACTTCTCGGCCAATGCCATGCCCACCGCGTTGGAGAGACCCTGGCCCAGCGGGCCGGTGGTGGTTTCCACACCCGGGGTCACGCCGACTTCGGGATGGCCGGCGGTTTTGCTGTGCAGTTGACGGAAGTTTTTCAGTTCACTCATCGGCAGGTCGTATCCGGTGAGG
>WSSedL1CaDRAFT_10001131_pt1 | contig 16525 bp, 5 predicted proteins | sample WetSurSL1Cattail_FD_9464 | JGI IMG/M metagenome (IMG submission 9464)
GGTTGTAGTTGTTGTGATTTGCTTTCAGATTGTATCTTTGACATAGTGGCTTACAGCGAATTACTCAACAATATGAAAGAAGCTATGGTTGTGATTTGCTTTCAGATTGTATCTTTGACATAGTGGCTTACAGCAAATAACGTCCGTACGGCTTTCTTATGCTAGTTGTGATTTGCTTTCAGATTGTATCTTTGACATAGTGGCTTACAGCTGATAAAATGAATAAGTTACCTACTTTAGCGTTGTGATTTGCTTTCAGATTGTATCTTTGACATAGTGGCTTACAGCGGGATATTGAAACAGGAATGACAGAAACCAGTTGTGATTTGCTTTCAGATTGTATCTTTGACATAGTGGCTTACAGCTTGAGTGTGCTGTTACAGTACTTAAACCAAGTTGTGATTTGCTTTCAGATTGTATCTTTGACATAGTGGCTTACAGCATTTCTCCATCAGGACATAGACCCCCAACGGTTGTGATTTGCTTTCAGATTGTATCTTTGACATAGTGGCTTACAGCTAAAGAATAATTATGATGTATTCATACGGAGTTGTGATTTGCTTTCAGATTGTATCTTTGACATAGTGGCTTACAGCGAGGGATAATAACAGCCGGAAGCCTGAGGGGTTGTGATTTGCTTTCAGATTGTATCTTTGACATAGTGGCTTACAGCTGATTACAACCCGCGTATTTGATGAGACGTGTTGTGATTTGCTTTCAGATTGTATCTTTGACATAGTGGCTTACAGCATAAGATGGCCAAGTTTAAAGTAATAGGCAGTTGTGATTTGCTTTCAGATTGTATCTTTGACATAGTGGCTTACAGCTCTTCAACTTCATCGGTATCTGCAAAATAAGTTGTGATTTGCTTTCAGATTGTATCTTTGACATAGTGGCTTACAGCAGGTCATACAAGCGCAGTGAAGGTTTGGGAGTTGTGATTTGCTTTCAGATTGTATCTTTGACATAGTGGCTTACAGCATATGTAACAACACCATTAATATGTTCATTGTTGTGATTTGCTTTCAGATTGTATCTTTGACATAGTGGCTTACAGCATGATATCTACATTATTGCACCTGTTAAGTGTTGTGATTTGCTTTCAGATTGTATCTTTGACATAGTGGCTTACAGCATAAAAAAACATCTTACTCGAATCTTACTCGTTGTGATTTGCTTTCAGATTGTATCTTTGACATAGTGGCTTACAGCAAGCAAGATGAAAGCCGTAATCATTATACTGTTGTGATTTGCTTTCAGATTGTATCTTTGACATAGTGGCTTACAGCTTTAACGAACTGAATAACAAACTGAAGGATGTTGTGATTTGCTTTCAGATTGTATCTTTGACATAGTGGCTTACAGCAAAAATACTTACATATTCCTTGAATAACCGTTGTGATTTGCTTTCAGATTGTATCTTTGACATAGTGGCTTACAGCAAAAACTTGATGACAGGATTACCAGCCTTAGTTGTGATTTGCTTTCAGATTGTATCTTTGACATAGTGGCTTACAGCTAATATCATGGACAAGAAATGAAGTACTATGTTGTGATTTGCTTTCAGATTGTATCTTTGACATAGTGGCTTACAGCATGAAGGAAAAACGGGAACCGTAATTGGCAGTTGTGATTTGCTTTCAGATTGTATCTTTGACATAGTGGCTTACAGCTAGTTTTGCCCACACCACGCCCAGCAACTAGTTGTGATTTGCTTTCAGATTGTATCTTTGACATAGTGGCTTACAGCAAATAGAGGGTTCACGCAAATTAAACGAATGTTGTGATTTGCTTTCAGATTGTATCTTTGACATAGTGGCTTACAGCATCAATGGCAATTTTTTCCATAGCAAATTTGTTGTGATTTGCTTTCAGATTGTATCTTTGACATAGTGGCTTACAGCATACAGAAGCCGTTGAAGCTATGCTAGCAGGTTGTGATTTGCTTTCAGATTGTATCTTTGACATAGTGGCTTACAGCTTTTTGCAAAATTATCTGATATAAATTCTTGTTGTGATTTGCTTTCAGATTGTATCTTTGACATAGTGGCTTACAGCTATCACTAGTATTGTTCGTTACATCTTGTAGTTGTGATTTGCTTTCAGATTGTATCTTTGACATAGTGGCTTACAGCAAATATGGCAAAGCCCATGCTGTGAACTGTGTTGTGATTTGCTTTCAGATTGTATCTTTGACATAGTGGCTTACAGCCTGCATGATCTATACAATTTTTGCAATCCAGTTGTGATTTGCTTTCAGATTGTATCTTTGACATAGTGGCTTACAGCTATATTACAATGTCCTTGAAGGGATGTTATGTTGTGATTTGCTTTCAGATTGTATCTTTGACATAGTGGCTTACAGCTAAGCATTTTTCATGCCCGAAGTAACTGTTGGTTGTGATTTGCTTTCAGATTGTATCTTTGACATAGTGGCTTACAGCATAATGAGTTATAGGGCACTGCGTTGAAGTGTTGTGATTTGCTTTCAGATTGTATCTTTGACATAGTGGCTTACAGCTTTCAAAGATGATTCCAAGGCTGGCAATGGGTTGTGATTTGCTTTCAGATTGTATCTTTGACATAGTGGCTTACAGCACGCTGGTATGGTTGCGAAATAAAGACTTTGTTGTGATTTGCTTTCAGATTGTATCTTTGACATAGTGGCTTACAGCGTTGTAAATTTATTAAACCGCCTGCAATTAGTTGTGATTTGCTTTCAGATTGTATCTTTGACATAGTGGCTTACAGCAAAAAAAAATTGCTCGAGACACGCCCTAATGTTGTGATTTGCTTTCAGATTGTATCTTTGACATAGTGGCTTACAGCATTTATTAGTAAGATTGAAAATAACGGTCAGTTGTGATTTGCTTTCAGATTGTATCTTTGACATAGTGGCTTACAGCGGCGGTCAATCGGGGGGTGGCAAATTTCCAGTTGTGATTTGCTTTCAGATTGTATCTTTGACATAGTGGCTTACAGCACACTGGCCTAAACTGTCGGTTATTGTTCTGTTGTGATTTGCTTTCAGATTGTATCTTTGACATAGTGGCTTACAGCGCGAAGTTTGGTGCTCCTGGTGCCGCTAGTGTTGTGATTTGCTTTCAGATTGTATCTTTGACATAGTGGCTTACAGCCCAAGTTTCCGTAACCAGATGAAGACAAAGGTTGTGATTTGCTTTCAGATTGTATCTTTGACATAGTGGCTTACAGCGCATTTTTCCAAACCCTGCAACGGTTGCGTGTTGTGATTTGCTTTCAGATTGTATCTTTGACATAGTGGCTTACAGCATGCAACTGCTTAAATGTTTCTTCTGTCATTGTTGTGATTTGCTTTCAGATTGTATCTTTGACATAGTGGCTTACAGCGTTGAACTTTTAATCCAGATCCGATCACCCGTTGTGATTTGCTTTCAGATTGTATCTTTGACATAGTGGCTTACAGCAGGGGAGCTGAAGACATTTATTTGCATGGTGTTGTGATTTGCTTTCAGATTGTATCTTTGACATAGTGGCTTACAGCCGTCTGCTACATCGGCTATACTTAAAACCAGTTGTGATTTGCTTTCAGATTGTATCTTTGACATAGTGGCTTACAGCTGGTGAAAAGTTTTTTCAAAAGCTTCAGCCGTTGTGATTTGCTTTCAGATTGTATCTTTGACATAGTGGCTTACAGCTCCCTGGTTGGAGTTTTAAACATGTTTAATTGTTGTGATTTGCTTTCAGATTGTATCTTTGACATAGTGGCTTACAGCTGTTAATTAAAGGTTAAAATACTGATTACGGTTGTGATTTGCTTTCAGATTGTATCTTTGACATAGTGGCTTACAGCAGACGTACCGCGAATTGTGTATTTGTTTGGGTTGTGATTTGCTTTCAGATTGTATCTTTGACATAGTGGCTTACAGCAACAAATTGTAATTATGAGTAATTACATAGGTTGTGATTTGCTTTCAGATTGTATCTTTGACATAGTGGCTTACAGCAGCATTGTTTATAATCGATTCTGGCAGCTCGTTGTGATTTGCTTTCAGATTGTATCTTTGACATAGTGGCTTACAGCTCAGTTGCACCGCTCAGCAGCTTTATCTGCGTTGTGATTTGCTTTCAGATTGTATCTTTGACATAGTGGCTTACAGCCCTTAAAACCTTTTAAAAAATGGAACAACAGTTGTGATTTGCTTTCAGATTGTATCTTTGACATAGTGGCTTACAGCATGTTGTAGTAAATCCTTGAGTAAAATCCTGTTGTGATTTGCTTTCAGATTGTATCTTTGACATAGTGGCTTACAGCTGATAAAATAGATACAGGCTTACAAAATATGTTGTGATTTGCTTTCAGATTGTATCTTTGACATAGTGGCTTACAGCAAAATATTAAAATTGAAGGTGAAGCAAGGCGTTGTGATTTGCTTTCAGATTGTATCTTTGACATAGTGGCTTACAGCATTGGTTGAAGCAGATATAATTCACATGTAGTTGTGATTTGCTTTCAGATTGTATCTTTGACATAGTGGCTTACAGCCTGCTAACCAAGTGTTTCCAAATGACACTAGTTGTGATTTGCTTTCAGATTGTATCTTTGACATAGTGGCTTACAGCTAGCGGCTAAGGCTCTCAATGAGGCGAGCGGTTGTGATTTGCTTTCAGATTGTATCTTTGACATAGTGGCTTACAGCCTGAAAAGTTGAGAATAAATACCGATGTTGGTTGTGATTTGCTTTCAGATTGTATCTTTGACATAGTGGCTTACAGCTTTTTGGTGTAATATATGGATATCATTTTAGTTGTGATTTGCTTTCAGATTGTATCTTTGACATAGTGGCTTACAGCTAGGTTTACATAAGTTTACAGGCCAGGACAGTTGTGATTTGCTTTCAGATTGTATCTTTGACATAGTGGCTTACAGCCATTATTTGGTGATGTAAATTGTTCCACAAGTTGTGATTTGCTTTCAGATTGTATCTTTGACATAGTGGCTTACAGCCTGGTAATGGCTTTTTAGGCGGCTTTACATGTTGTGATTTGCTTTCAGATTGTATCTTTGACATAGTGGCTTACAGCAGCGGTAGGTTTTCTGCCGCCAATGCCCCTGTTGTGATTTGCTTTCAGATTGTATCTTTGACATAGTGGCTTACAGCACATTAGCGTTGCGGGAAAAATGGAAGGTAGTTGTGATTTGCTTTCAGATTGTATCTTTGACATAGTGGCTTACAGCTCGAATAAGATGTGTTTCTAATATTTTCTTGTTGTGATTTGCTTTCAGATTGTATCTTTGACATAGTGGCTTACAGCCGGATGTGTTGGAATTACACACGCGGTTTAGTTGTGATTTGCTTTCAGATTGTATCTTTGACATAGTGGCTTACAGCAAAAAGCTCTTGAAGGCGCAACTAAAGAGAGTTGTGATTTGCTTTCAGATTGTATCTTTGACATAGTGGCTTACAGCCTCATCCTTTATCTGATTTACCTCAAGTAAGTTGTGATTTGCTTTCAGATTGTATCTTTGACATAGTGGCTTACAGCGGCCAATTCAGTCGTATACGACTATAGCCAGTTGTGATTTGCTTTCAGATTGTATCTTTGACATAGTGGCTTACAGCCGAGATTGTCAGTGCCCGAAATAACGCAACGTTGTGATTTGCTTTCAGATTGTATCTTTGACATAGTGGCTTACAGCCGTTGTGAGCTTTTTACACCCGGAGCCTCTGTTGTGATTTGCTTTCAGATTGTATCTTTGACATAGTGGCTTACAGCCTTATGTTAATTTCTATAATTACAGTGGCCGTTGTGATTTGCTTTCAGATTGTATCTTTGACATAGTGGCTTACAGCTTTACTTCAGCTGTTTTATTTATGGCAGCAGTTGTGATTTGCTTTCAGATTGTATCTTTGACATAGTGGCTTACAGCAACATTGGACAAAAGGATAATGAACTTGCTGTTGTGATTTGCTTTCAGATTGTATCTTTGACATAGTGGCTTACAGCCAATTCCTCTTTTTTTTGCATCCTTTGCAAGTTGTGATTTGCTTTCAGATTGTATCTTTGACATAGTGGCTTACAGCAATGAAAACTTTAAAGTATCGCACAGTTGTGTTGTGATTTGCTTTCAGATTGTATCTTTGACATAGTGGCTTACAGCATATTGAAGAAATGATATTTGAGTTAAATAGTTGTGATTTGCTTTCAGATTGTATCTTTGACATAGTGGCTTACAGCAAAAAATTGGAACGGCTTACCAAGAAAGTTGTTGTGATTTGCTTTCAGATTGTATCTTTGACATAGTGGCTTACAGCTAATCTTACTTTTGATGAATTAGAAATTCAGTTGTGATTTGCTTTCAGATTGTATCTTTGACATAGTGGCTTACAGCTAAAGAACCCGAACCCACTGAGGATATTGAGTTGTGATTTGCTTTCAGATTGTATCTTTGACATAGTGGCTTACAGCCACAAGAATTTGAGAACACTTGATGATATGGTTGTGATTTGCTTTCAGATTGTATCTTTGACATAGTGGCTTACAGCCTGAGCTAACAAATATGAATACGGCTAAGCGTTGTGATTTGCTTTCAGATTGTATCTTTGACATAGTGGCTTACAGCAACTTTACGAAAATTTAGCCGGTGAAATGTGTTGTGATTTGCTTTCAGATTGTATCTTTGACATAGTGGCTTACAGCTCCTAAAGGAAAAACAGACATATCGATACTGTTGTGATTTGCTTTCAGATTGTATCTTTGACATAGTGGCTTACAGCCGCAACTAAATTGATGTAATATGCAAACGTGTTGTGATTTGCTTTCAGATTGTATCTTTGACATAGTGGCTTACAGCACTGCAGGGTGGCTTTTATACCTCCCATCTGTTGTGATTTGCTTTCAGATTGTATCTTTGACATAGTGGCTTACAGCTATCTGGAGTAGGTATGCCTAATCCGATTAGTTGTGATTTGCTTTCAGATTGTATCTTTGACATAGTGGCTTACAGCTTTTTAAGCCGCGAGATGCCCCCATAACTTGTTGTGATTTGCTTTCAGATTGTATCTTTGACATAGTGGCTTACAGCTCTTCGTTTCCGTCTGACCATCTTTGTTTAGTTGTGATTTGCTTTCAGATTGTATCTTTGACATAGTGGCTTACAGCGTAATTTCCTCCCTGCAGGAACAAAAATGAGTTGTGATTTGCTTTCAGATTGTATCTTTGACATAGTGGCTTACAGCTTGGTTACCATTGCCTTAAAATTGCTAAAAGTTGTGATTTGCTTTCAGATTGTATCTTTGACATAGTGGCTTACAGCGCTTTTTTGTGATAGATCGATTCCATCTGAGTTGTGATTTGCTTTCAGATTGTATCTTTGACATAGTGGCTTACAGCCGATGCATCGGGATTTAGCACTACAACTTTGTTGTGATTTGCTTTCAGATTGTATCTTTGACATAGTGGCTTACAGCAAAGTAAAACTATTTCACTTCCTCCGGATAGTTGTGATTTGCTTTCAGATTGTATCTTTGACATAGTGGCTTACAGCATTACATAGAAATTGCTTCATTAATGACTGGTTGTGATTTGCTTTCAGATTGTATCTTTGACATAGTGGCTTACAGCAGGTTTGTATTTTCAGAGTGCTCCTTCTGGGTTGTGATTTGCTTTCAGATTGTATCTTTGACATAGTGGCTTACAGCCAAATGACAAAACAAGAGAAACAAGACTTCGTTGTGATTTGCTTTCAGATTGTATCTTTGACATAGTGGCTTACAGCTCAGGTGCGACTTATGTGAACAGAGCCTCCGTTGTGATTTGCTTTCAGATTGTATCTTTGACATAGTGGCTTACAGCGTTAATGAAACCGATTACGAGAGGGATATAGTTGTGATTTGCTTTCAGATTGTATCTTTGACATAGTGGCTTACAGCCGTTTTTTTTGCTTTAGCCATGTCTATATGTGTTGTGATTTGCTTTCAGATTGTATCTTTGACATAGTGGCTTACAGCTATCTATAGATTAAGGTAAAAAGCCCCGCAGTTGTGATTTGCTTTCAGATTGTATCTTTGACATAGTGGCTTACAGCCAACACTCACGCGCTAATGGTGGACGCGATGTTGTGATTTGCTTTCAGATTGTATCTTTGACATAGTGGCTTACAGCATACCTCGGGTTATAAATATGTAAACCACTAAGTTAGTTACTAAAACACAACTTAAAAAACTGGTTTTGTAAGTATGCCATTATCAAAATAGCCTTGGATTTTTAATCCTGGGCTTTTTTGTTGATTTTACTGTTAGAAGTTTGATTAAAATAATTCCAATTGCTGTGGTGATCGAGGTCGTTCAGCAGGTTTTGCTTTATTAAACAACTCCATCATGCCAAATTGCTTGTCGGTTATACTAAAAACTACAACGAACCCTGTTTCTGGCAAAAAGCATTTCACCCTTTTTGAATGTACTTCCGTATTTTCACGGCTTGGGCAACATCTCACATAAATTGAAAACTGAAACATTGTAAATCCATCCTTAAGAAGATTTTTACGAAATAATGATGCTTCACGCCGTTGAGCCTTTGTTTCAGTAGGCAAATCGAAAAAAACAATAACCCACATAACTCTATATGCATTTAACCTGTTATACATTTTGAATCAACTTGAATATTTACAATCCGAATTACATCTCAGGATATAAAATTTTCCTTGCTTCTCCTAAAAAACATTTTGCCAGTGAGGCTGTAGTTTGCTGCAAACCAATCATTAAAGGACTCGCTTGTCCATTAATAGTCACATCCAACATTGGTATCGTCAATAATTGTGCTTTAACTTCCTTCGTCAAGTCATTGATTTGTGGAGTTTTGTCCACAATATCCAAAACAACTTTGTCAACATAAGGACGATAAGGTTCCATAATATCATCCGCAAGGCAATAAGCATTGTAGCGATTAGCGTGATGTATGCCTAAGGTTGGGATCAGCCCTGAACCGACCAATGAACGAGCAGTGATAGCCCTCAATATTGCATAACCGTAATTGAGTAAGCTATTTGGAGAGGGACCGTCTGGGTCACGCGAGAAAAATAATTCATCTGGAAACACATTTTGCCAGTAATAAGCTGCGGCCCTTGCCTCATGATTTTCCGAATCTCCCGATTTTACACTATCTGCCCAATGCAACATATTATCATGTTTAATGCCTCTTTGTTTCAATACAGCTGATTGATTCAGTATTTTTGTTTCTATTGTTTGAGACCACAACTGCTTTTTTAGGGGTAAGCTAGCTTCAATTTGTGCTTCAAACCTCTCTTGTTGAAGGGTATTACCATTGAGATTAAGCATGAGGCCCATGGGCATATGTTTATCATCACAGGTTACAAGAGCACAATTATTTTCGAGTAGCCTATGTATCAAATGATGTGTAACAGTTACCTGAGAATGGTCAAGAATTAGAACTCCAATATCCTCAATGGGTATGGTGCTGGTACGATCTGATTCTGGCAATATTTCTACTCCAGGGATTTCAATTTTGAGTTGTTCATTATGGCATCGCAAATAGGCTGGATTTCCAAAATATAATGTACGTTTAATCATAACTATTGCTTTATAACAATAAGTTACAAAAGTTAAACGACAAAATCAACAATTATGTTTATGAACATCCGCTATAAATGCAATCGAGATTGTATTGTCAATAAACGGAATTATTTTATTCCATAAATATCAACTATTTTACCAAGCCGATCAACCTTTAATTTCCAGCATACAGCTTTAATTTGCTGGGGTATTTTGTCAATTGAATTTTGGCTTTTATTATTTGAACCTATTTCATTTTTGATTATTGCATTTGAATAATAAGCCGGAACAAAGTGCCCTTCATTTTCTGTGCAGCTAACCATTTTATATACCCTTCTCGCCATATCTTCATTTATGAGGGAGAAATCAACCAAATGAGGGTGACCCTGTTCTTCCTTGTCTGGAACATAAACCAAATCATTAGGTGAAAGGTGAAATAAAAGTTTATCTCCGACATGATTTGTTTCTGGTACTGAATTGAGTCCTTGCTTTTGCCTTTCGATAACGATATTTAATGGTATTGATTCAAAATTTCGTTTACCGCTTTCGTTGAGATAAACTGCATAAAATAGATTAGTGCCTTTAGCCGCTTCTACAAATTTAGATTTTTTATTTCCAGTAATCCCAACATTAAATTTATTGCCTTTTGTTTCGAAGATTCGAACTTTATAAATAGGTTGATGGTAGTGTCCATCATTGAGTTCCGTAATAGTTTGATTCAATTCATCTATTCCATCATCCGAAAAAGCCAATATTTCAGGCAAAATGGCTTTCCCGCTTTCGTCCTTTATGTTCTTATATTTTTCGTGATTGAGATGGGTTGTTAATATTTTTTTAATACTTGTGTCTGTAATGCTTTCAATTTTGTCAAGGTTAAAACTTTCATCCAGATTAACTCTCGATGCTACATTGTTAGAATCATAATAATAAATCTCTACCTTGGAAATATCATTTTCATTCCATGTTAAGTTAAGGGCTTTAAAATAAGTAAGTATTTTCTTTTTATCCCATTTCAAACCTAAAAATTCTTTAACTTTTGACTTAAGAGTCTTATCTACAATTGAGTCGGCGATATCTAGTGCAGTTGAGAGCTGAACCTGTTTTTTAAAACGCAAGTTGACAATTCCAAAGACTGTATCCTTATGCATTTGTTTCCGTATAGCCCAGCTATCTCCCTTAACTTGAGATACCATAACTTTTTTCTTATTTTGATTTTCATCAATTTCCCATTTCTGATATTTATTTACGGTTTTATTTATAACCCTTAAATTTTGCTTAAAGCTAATAATTGTAGTTAATAGTTTCTCTTTAGCGTCTTCGGCAAACGTATTCCATGGTTTTGTAAAAAGCCATTTATAATTGTCTTTACCCTCACCGTTGTATTTTTTATAACATAATTTCGATCGGAGGTCGTAACGTAAATCCCTTTTAGATTGTTTGGCAAAATCATTGTTTAAGTAGTTTATATGGTTCCGTGTTGCGCAAGCAATTACAAGAGCATCCAATGCATGATGACGGTGATCAATTCGTTTTTTACTAAAGCCTTTTTGCAAAATTAAAGGTACCTCAGTTTGAAATACTTTTTTTCCATCTTTGTTTGTCCATTGACCAAAATTGTTACTATTGGTAAGTTCATTTAAACGCTCAAAGCGCGGTATAATAAGGTCATTCCAAACATATTCCAACCCCCAATCTCGTTTTAAAGTATTTGTAATCGAGCCATTACTTGATAAAACATTTTTTGAAGTGCTTTCCTGTTCGCCCTCTTCACGAACAAGGTTCGATAACAAATTTTTAACTACCTTACTTATGTATCGGGTATCATTCATTTGGCGAGCAATGAATGTTTCCGGAATATCTTCCATTAAAAGCTTTTTCATTTTGCTACGAGTTTGCATGAAGTTGGACTTCACATTTTCTTCATAAGCAGTAAGCGTATAAAGCGTAACTGTTTTTCCAAAGCTTAAGTCAATTTTTTTACCGGAATTATTTTTAATATATTCGTAAGCCGTGCTATTGTCCTTGTCCTTATTGACTTCCGATTCACAAATTACCTTATTTGAAAATGAATCGTCAAAATAGCGCGATTGTGGAATAATATGCTCAATTTCATAATCAGATGTAAATAATCTGGATATTGGGATAAATTCTCCTGTATATGGTGAAAGGTATTTTTGGTTTAACCATAATTTATATCGGGTTAACTCAGATTGCGAGGGCTGTGCCATCTTAGATATCTTTAATATATCTTCAGGAATTTCCGATTCAGTATTTAATACTCCTTCTTCATAAATTTTCAAAATGTCCTGTTGACTTGGCGAATATGGTCGTACATCCAAAATGTCAGGATCATTAAGCATCTCAATCAAAAGGGCTTTAATCCGGAGGTTGGTGTTTTCGTTTTCTGAATTTATTTTACTTAATTTTTCCCGATCCTTTTTTGGACTTTTCATTTCCCTGCCAAGTTCAATATGTATTTCATTAAAAAAACCTGGTATGCTGCTTCCGTATTGTTTCCAAATGTCTTTAACAACTCGTAGAGTTTCTGTTATTACCTGTTCAACAATTGGGTTGTGTAAGGAGTGCTGCTTGAATTCATATTTGAGATAAAATTCTATGTCATTGGGATTTTTCCAAAATTTAATATCTCCAGATTCTGAATGACGGTCATATACAATATAACTCGCCAACCAAACAGGTAAATTTTGAAAATCTTTGATACTAGTCAAATGGATAGCTTTTTCACGAACTCGAAGTCTTATGTTTTCGTCGAATTCCCCCGTAATGATTTTATTAATTCTATCTTTGGTTTGTTGGGCAATGCCAGCTTCATTCCAATATTTACCTCGCCTCATTAATGGCAATAGCTTTTTAATGGCTTTTGCAGAGTATGAGCCATATTCTTTTTCGAAAGGAGGGAATTTCTTAAACTTCTCCACAAAATCTACCCCTAGCTGATGTTTATCAGCAAAAGTTTTCAGAGCTTTTTCAATGTCTTTTTTATCTTCCACGGAGAACAAAATATGCCAAAGAACTTCTTCAATATCGTTTGTAAGGAAACCATCCGGTACATTTTCTACTTTCGACAATCGAACATAAAATTGTGAACGAGTTTCGTTACAGGGGTAAATTTTATCTTCAACATAATTCCACCGATATTTATCAGAGTCCTTTTTAATATTAAAGCCAGGATACTTTAAAAAAGTTTTTTGGTCTATTTCTTTTCTTGCATTTAACCAATCAAACAAATTAATCCAGTCTTCATCAGTCTTTAAAAACACCTTGGTAATGTCAGCCTCACGTTCATCAACAAGTTCCTCTTTTGAATAAATACTCAGGTTTTGTAGGAATTGCCACAATCGGAATTCCTGAAATAACGGATGGGATTTAGCAATACATTTGAGTGGTTCTTGTTGTTGTTCCCCATCTTTCATGTATACTCGATGCTCAAATTTGCAATCACTGATTAGTGATTTTTTACTTTTAAGTGGTCGTTGGTAGAAAATAATATCATTAACAAACAGATGTGTGAAATCTTTATTACTGATTCTATTCTGATGTGCATCATTATTTTCGTAGAGTTCATCCAAACATGCCTGATATAATTGCATATCCTGCAATTCTGAGTGGAACTCCTTTTGTTTTCTTAATATAGCCTCTAATTCATCTTTGTAAAACTTACGTTCAATAGTACGCACAAGTTTTCCACGTATTTTCTGATTTGGTTTTTGAAGTAAAGTGTCATAAATGTAACAACCTATAGTTTTATTACTTTTCTGTACATCGGCCTCGGTTTTTTTCTTTATCAGCGTCCAATCGTCGTCCTGTGGAGCTCTGAAGGATCGCTTTTCTTTACCTTCTTTGTCCTTTTTAACAATTCCATTTTCATCAAGATCAGTAGTTACAATAAAATCTTTCGTTTTGCCAATCCAATCAAGAGGCGTTTTACTGGTTCTTCTATAAATCCATCCATTTTCAAGCGCAATATTATACCAAATTTCATCTTTCCCTTTTTTATCGCCACTATCAATTACATCAACCACCTTTAAAGAATGAAATTCAATAAGTTTATTGTTAGTTTCTTCCTCATCTTCACCCCTCAATTGATAATAACCTCTCTTTTGGTTAAAGTTTAAAAGTAGCCAGGCTAGTTCTTCTTTTTCAATTTTATTATTTAGTGCCTTTTTACGTAAATAATAAATAGTCCAATCATAAGGAATTTTCTTATTGTTTTCTAATAATTGAGGTTGTGTTATCCTAAAATCATTAACCATTTCGGAGAAAGAAGATTTAAAAATAAACTCAGGTTTATTGGTTGTAGGATTATTTTTATAAACCAATTTAGGTTCAGAATCATTAATGAACTGTCCCAAATATTTATCAAAATCAATCATCTGGGTATAATGTGATGGAAGAAAGCCTAAAATATTCAAAACACGGTGAAGTCGCTCACGACGCAACAAATGCCTCTCTCTTAAACGACGAATACCTCTAAAAGAGGTTCTTTCTGCCGTCTGAGAAACCGAATTACCTTTATCAAACTCCCCTAATATATCTTGACTCATAGGAATGATTCGACTTCCCATTCCAAGTATTTGCTTTTTTGTATCGCTATCACTTATTAATGCCCAGCCAATAGAATTAGTTCCTAAATCGAGTCCTAAAACTTTTTTACTTTTACCTTCTTCCATATTTTGCATTTTTTCAATTTAACATTATATTTGATCTACAATTTGAAGCAAATCACAATAAGGATTATTCCGTTGTGAAAACATTTAAGTCGCCTCGTCTTTCAATACGGGGCATTTTTTTGTTTAAATATTTTATAGAACCTTGTACCATTTTGCCGCAACAAATTGTTATTAAGTTATTATCAACTTTTAAAATCCTAAAGTAAGATTTCTTCTACCAAGTTCCAAATCTTGTTAATACTAATTGTTTTTTGATTGCATCAAATAGAAAAGTTTCGATACTTTATTCTGTATCGAAACTTTTCTACCTTCAAAAACTATGAACAAAGGTCGTTTATGATTACCTCTAATCCAACGTACCTATTCATTGTGTTTTATAAATTAATATTTTGGCTGATCTGGTATCATTTCAAAAACTGTTTGCCATCTGGTTTTCCAGTACTGCTCATTTCGTTCGATTTTTATCCAATTTAAGAAATGACCATAAACTTTAAAATTATTACCATCCCCATCGGGTGTAAACAGGTTTGGAACGAATATTTCATTGCGAACTGTAACCGTATTTTTTTGTTTGTGGCTATTTGCTACATTACTAAAACATAAACCTTTGAATTAACAATTAACTAATTTTAAAGATATAAACATGTTTGGGAATTACCAATCGTTGTTATCGATCAATTCCAGCTTTTTCCTGAAGGTAATAAATGCGATTAAGTCGAATATCGTTTAAACAAAACCCCTCCTTCTTTTGAGGTAATGATAATCCAATACCCAAACAGTGCGGATTGCTGTGTGGGTATTGGGTTATTATTTATTGTTTTATAAATTTGGATTCAGCTAATTTTCCTGAGGTTTCTACTTTTAAAAAGTACATTCCACGTGGTAAATTGCTTACATCTATTCTTTCAGTATTATCCTGAACTTCAAGTACATTAATTAGCTTCCCATGAATGTCGCAAATTGAAATTTTGGATTGATTTTTTAATCCCTCAAGTATAAGAGTCTCTGAAACCGGATTCGGATAAATTTTAATTCCAATTTCTTCCAAATTTGTAATGCTGGTATTTATTGAGAAGGCAGCATTTGAAATTAAAATGTCACCGTTAAATCTGGAAGCAGTTGCTTTTATTCTAAGTTGCAATACTCCATTCGCGATATTTATATTACCTACATTTGTTGGTTTTGTAGAGCATGTTAACCAGGTACTTCCACTATTCGTTGAATATTCGTAGTCACTTGTAGTACTGTAGCCATAAGTATAAGTCCAATTAAAAGTATTAGCAATATCGTTTATAACAAAATTACTTGGAGCTATGGGACGTGCTGGAATAACAAGAGTTTGAACATTTGATTTATAAATTGAAGCAGTTGCGATTGTCCTAAAATAAAGGTTTTGACTTGGTACTATTGCCACTTTAGTTCCTAAACCTAAGTTTGAATTACTCATATCAGAATTAGTTGAATACTCATAACTTGATGAAATTGTTTGGGCTGTGGTTTCGTTTGCATAATCACTGGTAATAGCTGGTGCCGCTGGCCGTGCAGGAGATATTAAAGTTTGTATTCCTGATTTAAAGACAGTCACATTAGCTTTTTTTCTAAAGTACATATATTGTCCAGGAACTAAAGTTACTGTGGCATCAGACCCACTGTTGGCTCCAATCATGTTCAATGATGTTGAATATTCAACAGTTGAGGGTACTACTTGAGAGGTCCTCTCATTAGCAAAATCAATCGAAAATGTAGGTACAGAAGGACGAACTGGAACAGTCAAGGTTTGAATTGCAGAAGCAACCGAATTTGTTGTTGCCTTTGTGCGAAAATAAAGACTTTGTCCTGGAGTAACAGTGGCTTTGTTGTCTGTACCTGAAATGGGTCCAGACATACTTGAATAAATTGAAAATTCATCGGTGGCAGCAACTGTTTGACCCGTTGTCTCATTTATATAATCAATGGTATATGCCGGAGCTATTGTCTGAGAAGCAATTGTGGCCACTTTGCGGGTATTCGTTTGATTATTAGTTTGACGTACCCAAACATCAAATCCCCCCGTATTAAAATTGACGTTTGTATTGTTAACGTAACAATAACCCCAGGTGCCATTTGTACCGTTTGTGCTATTGATGCTATATTGCATTGAACTTGAGGTGTTTGTTAATAAACTATTTGAAACATCTACCGTTACATTGCTTAAATCAGCAATGGTAAATGAGATTTCAGCAGCAAATGCTCCTCCTTTTAATCCTGCATCGATTGCTTGTATACTCCATTTATAAGTCCCTG
>WSSedL1CaDRAFT_10001132_pt1 | contig 16509 bp, 4 predicted proteins | sample WetSurSL1Cattail_FD_9464 | JGI IMG/M metagenome (IMG submission 9464)
AATACTACCCATATGTGCCTGGAAGCTGCTAAAAAATTAGAGGTTGAGAAGACAGTTAAAATAGAAGTAATTGATATTCGTTCGCTTATACCTTTGGATAAAGAAACCATCTTGAAATCAATTAAAAAAACAGGCAGGGCTTTAATTGTGCATGAAGATAAAGTATTCTCTGGTTTTGGGGCTGAAATTGCGGCAATGATTTCAAGTGAAGCCTTCGAATACCTTGATGCGCCTATAATACGGGTGGGATCTGAATTTACGCCTGTTGGGTTTAACCGTATTCTGGAAGCGGCCATACTCCCAAATACCGATAAGATTTTGAAAGCAGCACAGGAGTTGCTGGCATATTGAAATTGCCCCAAACCCTAAATAGATTCTGTAAAGTTGCCTTTAGGAGAGGGCTGTATAGTTTTAAAATTAAATATAAAAGTTCTTTCTGGAAACAGGGCTTTAATCTGCATGGTTTCTACCCCAAACCCCTTAAAAAAGCCTCTGAAGGGGAGCCTGCCCGCCCACTGGCGGGTTTGGGAGGTGTTTTTCAGAGCTTAAGAATATAAAATATAGTAGAACTTAACATCCACTTTGTAAAGAAAGAAATTACAAATTTTTTAACCTTGATAATCAATTATTCTATTATGAAAAAAATTGGACTGATTTATAGTTTTAATGGCAAGAAAACATCTGAGATTGCAAAAAAAATCGCAGCAGAAATGAAAGATGTTCAAATAGAGGAAATCAATGCTGAAACTTTAACGGAAACGCAATTTTTATCGTTTGACAATTTAATTTTAGGAGTACCTACCTGGTTTGATGGGGAATTACCTAATTATTGGGATGAATTTGGACCTGCAATTGAGGATATGGATTTAAAGGGTAAATGTATAGCCTTATATGGTCTGGGGGATCAGGTAAATTATGCCGAGAACTTTTTGGATGCTGTAGGTATTATGGCAGTAATTCTTGAAAGCAGGGGAGCTAAAATAATCGGACATACATCAACCAAAGGATATTCTTTTGAAAGCTCAAAAGCGGTGAAAGAGGGTAATTTTTTGGGGCTGGCAATCGATTTCGAAAATCAAGCCGCTAAAAACAAAGAACGCATTAAATTGTGGGTCAATCAACTGCATAATGAATTTCAATAAGGTGATTTAAATCATTGCTATCGATAATTTATATCACTACACATGCTTTGTGTAAGTAAACTGTTAGAGGTAACTTTAATAAAGTAAGAAAGTCAATAAAATAAGTATTGACTTATGTTGCTATTTTATTTAACTTTAGTTTAAAACACTGCTACTGAATTTTTAATATTTGGTAATGATTGCCAACGATGCTGAAATGAAAGTAGATACACTTTATTAAGCTTAAAAAACAATATGGATAGTCACTTAAACTTTCCGGTAAAGAAAGTTTTTCTGTTTCTTCTTTTTTTGGAAATTTTCCATGTTGCATTTACTCAACCATTAACTGAGGAATTAAATTCAAAGTTAGAGTCTTCTGATCAGAAAAAACTACAAAAGGCCATATCACTCTATACCGAAAGCAAAACTATTGAGGAAGAAGCAAAGCAATTATTAAATCCAGAGTCAAACCAGGACCAGGGAAAATCGACAAAATTATATCATAAGAAAATGGAGGAATCCGCTGAAAAATACAGGGATGCAAATTCGTTGAGATATAAAATTTACATGGATAACATAAAAAAATTCTGGAAACAATTCAAGGGTGAAAAACTAAAGTTGGATTTTGCTAAAACTGTTGAAAATTCGGCTGATGATTTATATAAAAAGGCCATAGAATTTAGGTTTTCGGCTGACAAGTCACGAAAATTCGAAGAACAGGTTTCATTTATTAACCAGGCCAAAAACCTGGAAACAAAATCATTGGAAATGCTACAGAAAGTATTGTTTGCTTATCTTAGCTGGCCAATTGAGTATGACCGTGAGTGGTTATCTTCTAATGATCTTAATTTGCCACACAAAAGTGAACCGAAACCAAAAGAATCTAAATCTGTTTCAGACTCAAAAACAACTTTAAAAGATACCATCAAAACTCCGAAAAACGAAAAAAAAGAAAGTAAGGAAATACCTAAAGTACCAGTTAATAAAGTAAAAACTGAGACCACAACAAAGCCTGTCGAACCTAAGCCAAAAACTGAGACCAAAGAACCGGTAAAAGTTCCTGTTGAAACAAAACCAAAAGTTGTAAAAGGTGAGGATGATGTTGCAGGTGGCGATTCCAGCTTATATGGAATAATGCGCGTTAATGAAGATCAGGTTGACCAGTTTAATGATTTTCTGACTAAAACTTATCCAAAGGACTATGAAAACTATATTATTAATTTTAGTAAACTAGATTATTCTGATATCAATTCATTACGCAATGCATGGTACAAATATCTTTTTGGCCGGGTGCCCGGAGATACAGCACAATTACTTGCTAATGCTGAAGATGCTAACATTGATTCCTCTAAAATATCCAATGGGTTCAATGCGAATAATAGTATGCAAAATAAAAATAATATAGGTTCAAATCAAAAGAAGCAAGCAAAAGAAAACAAGAGGCAACTGGCAGAAACCGAAAAAATTGAAAAAGAAAATAAGCAAGATGCAGAAAAAATTGGTAAAGAAAATAAGAAGCAAGCCGCCGGCAACAGCAAAAAAGAAATTAAAAGCGGACAAAAGGACTTAAATGTCTCCAAGGAAGGAACCGTTAGGTCGTCAGTCCTGAACATTAGTCGTTATTCAGCCGATTCTAAACAATCTCCAAAAGGATTGTTTACCTATAAGGTCCAAATTGCAGCATGCCGTGTTCCTCTTGATGAACAAACCTTATTGGATATATACAGTGGCGCTGAAAAAATAACCGAATCATTTGAAGGTAATTGGTATAAATACACCATTTCGGAGTCTTCAACTTTTCGTGAAGCCAGAAAAGTAAGAGATAATCTTCAAATACCCGGTGCTTTTGTGATTGCTTATCTGCACGGGAAACGAATTAATGCAACACCAGCCAATAAACAAATTTCAGGTGCACATGTCACACCTGACATGAATCCTGATTTAATTCTATTTAGGGTACAAATTGCAGCATCAAGAAGACCTCTTTCCGGTGAATTTTTAAAAAACATTTACAATAGTGGTTTACCCATGGACACTATCATAGAAGATGGTTGGCATAAATATTCTTTAAATGTGGGAAAAAATTATAAAGAAGCCCGCAATGTAGCAAGGCGGTCTGCTGTTCCAGGGGCCTTTGTAGTTGCGTATTATGAAACCACCAAACTCGATTTACATGAGGCAATTAAATTTGTTAAAACAGGAATTAAACCTATTAAATAAAAACTGTATATCATGAACAAAGCATTTTTTTCAACAAGCAAAAATTTGGTCACACGATCACATTCATCTGAAACAGATGATTTGGCAAGACCAAATATAATTAAGCCGAACTATAAAGAGGTGAAAAGATTGCGCATATTTTCGATAGGCATGTTCATCAGGCTTTTGATCGTTGGTTTATTATTTTCATCATGCATATCGCAAAAAAAAGTAATGATTCTCCAGAATAAAAACGCTGCCGTTAAAAATAATTTTATCAACAAGAAAAAAACGACATACCAGATACAATCGGGAGATCACCTTTATATTCGTATTTATAGTCTTGATCCTAAAACGAGTAAGTTTTTTCAAACCGACCTGCCCACACTGATGAACCCCACATACGTCTACTTAAACAGCTATATGGTCGACGAAGAGGGGTTTATTAATTTTTCATTGGTTGAGCGTTTGCAGGTAAGGGGCTTATCCATCGAAGAAGTAAAGAAAAAAATTCAAAAATCGCTTAGCGAATATTTCAACGAAACAACGGTGGTGGTTAAATTAGTTAATTTCCAAATAGCCATTCTTGGAGAGGTCAATAGCCCCGGTAATTTTACCATTGATAAAGATCAGATTAATGTATTGCAAGCCATAGCGCTTGCTGGAGGAATCAAGGAATTTGGGAATAACCGGAAAATAACATTGGTCCGTCAAACGTTAAAAGGCTCGGATATTTTTTACCTTGACATGAATGATAATAATATCCTGGAATCCGATTACTTCTATTTAATGCCCAACGATGTTGTATATGTTGAGCCTTTAAAAGCTAAAACTTATTTATTTTCAACATTCCCTTACAGTATGGTTTTTTCAGTAGCATCCTTTGCGCTTACACTTTTGATATATTTTAAAGTTCAGTAATGTTTTATGATGATTCTTGTAAATGGATAATTTGGCTGATTTAACTCAGGACGAGCATTTAAATATCAGGGATTTACTTGCAAAATATATAGCCTATTGGCCTTGGTTTTTGGTAAGTTTAACTTTTTGTATTGGTGTGGCATATTTTATCAATCGGTTTTCCACGCCTATATATCAGGTGCATACCTCAATTCTTGTGGAAGACGAGAAATCAATGTTAGATGAAAGATTTAAAACGGCAACCGGAATTTCTGACAATACTTATAAACTTTCAAATGAAATCGAAATATTAAAATCCTATTCAATCATTAGAAAAACCATCAAACAGCTTAATTTTAATATAGCTTATTTTGAATACGGAAAATTTAATGACAAGGAAATATATAAGCAATCTCCTTTCTCGGTAGTGCTTGATTCTACATTACTTTTCCCTTTTTATACACAGATTGATATTGAAATTATTTCTCCCAAGCAATTTGTCATTCACTCAAATGCACAAGATGTTAATCTATACGACCTTAAAACCGAAGAAGCTAAGAAACAATCGAAAAACTTTAATATTGATACAACCGGAACTTTTTTTCAACCCTTTCATAGAAATAATATAGGTTTTACAATTATACCTGAAGCTCATATTAATTTAAGTAACCATATAGGTAAACATTATTATTTTATTGTGTATGATCAGAACTCGCTTATACAACAGTGCAGAGGCTTGAGCATAACTGCTGTTAAAACGTCTTCCATATTAAACGTTTCGCTGAATGGCGCTAATGTTCTAAAGCTGGTAGATTTTTTAAATACGTTTACCAGTGTTTATCTGGTTAGAGGTTTGGAAAAAAAATATCGAATGGCAGAAAACACCATCAAGTTTATTAATGCACAACTCAACGAAGTATCGGATTCTCTGTTTTTTTCCGAGCAAATATTACAAGATTATCGTTCTGATAATCAAGTTATCGATGTTAGTTTTCAGGCACAACAGGTGTATACCATGCTGGAAACCTTAAAAACCGAACGCGCACAAATAGTATTGAAAAATAAATATTACGAATATCTCGAACAATTTTTAAAAGATGACAATGACGGGAAAAATTTAATAGCACCTTCCGCGCTGGGCATCCAGAATGAAGCCATAAGCAATTTAATTAATGTATTAATCGAACAATATGTTGAACGGTCGGAATTAGCGCTTAATTCCAAACGTAATAATCCATTGCTGTTGGCCAACGAACAACGAATTAAAAGTCTTAAAACATCAGTATTTCAAAACATCAAAACATTAATAAACACATCAAAAATATCTTTACAGGATATTGATCGCAGAATTGATGAAATTGCAAGCAGAGGCAATAGGTTACCCGAAACTCAGCGCAAATTAATAGGTTTCGAGCGTAAATTTAAACTGAATGATGCACTTTATACTTACTTGCTCACCAAACGTTCAGAAACTCAAATATCGAAAGCGTCATACATACCTAACAATGAAGTTATTGACGAGGCTACATTACAAAATTACAGCCAGGTAGCGCCAAGAACAAGACATAATTTTATTTTGGCCTTATTGATTGGATTGGCATTCCCTGCGATCATTTTAATACTGCGAGATTACCTTAACAATAAAATCCAAAACACAGAAGATATTGAAGCAATTACAAATTATCCAATTCTTGGACATGTAATTCACAGCCGGGAAAAATCAAAGACTGTTATCAATGATTTCCCAATGTCGCAAACTTCTGAATCGATAAGGGCAATACGAACAAATTTCCAGTTCATAGCAAAAGAAGGTGAAAGTAATGTTATCATTATGTCTTCCTCCATTATGAGTGAAGGAAAAACATTTATTACTGCGAACTTAGCTTTAAGTTTTGCATTAATTAAAAAGAAAACGGTTGTTTTGAATTTCGATATGCGCCGTCCTAAATTACAGGATTATCTTAACATTAAAGCCGAGAAAGGATTAAGTTCTTATTTGAGTGGAAATGCAAAGTTGGAGGATATTATACTTCACACCAATTTTGAAAACCTCGATGTAATTACGGCCGGTGATATTCCCCCAAATCCAATGGAATTGATAGCCTCAGAATATACCAATAATTTATTTCAGGCATTAAAGCAAACGTATAATTACATCATTGTGGATACCCCGCCAGTCGGAATGGTAGCCGATGCCTTATTGTTGGTTAAGTATTCCGATGTTAATATTTTTGTGGTTCGCCACAATTACACTTTAAAAAAAATGTTAGACAAACTTGTTCAGAATTTGCACAAAAGGGAAATACAAAAAGTTAATGTTATTCTAAACGACGTGCATTTACAACGAAATTATGGCTACGGATACAACTACAATTATGGCTACGGATATACCAATAAACCTACATTCGTTTCCAATTTAAAAAAGATAGCAGTTTTCCTTCATTTATGAAAATTGCATATTCCCATTACTAAGTACTTGGTAATTGGTACTAAGAATTAATTGCTACTTTTACCTACCTGAAATGCGTAAGCATACTACTCATAATTAAGTTATTTATCCTAGTTAATCATTGAATTATCAGATTATATTTGCATTAGTCCTTATTGGGTGAAAAGGTAATTTATCCAGTAGGAGCTATTGGTTTTTGGGTATTTCATAAATAATTAGTAACTTGAATAACGACTAGTTACACAAATTTGAAACACTTGCCGATAGCATTTAAACTTAGCACTCAGTTTTATACTGGAGGATTTTAATATGGAAACTTTAAGAAAGATATTGTTGGTTGTGCGAAAACTTGTTCAGGGATCGCCAGGTTTTATGCAACTAACTGCTTGTGCTGGACGAACCGGACTGGTTACTGTTTTGTTGTTATTTACTAGTTTGGTCTCTTTTGGTCAAAATAATTGGAGCCTTAATGCCACCGGTAACTGGAATGTCAATGGTAACTGGAGTTTGGGCCATGTGCCTACTGCATTAGAAGATGTAGTAATTAACTCTACTGCTGATGCAACCATAACAATTAATGTGGCTACGGCAAATTGCCGTTCTTTAACAATAAACACAGGAGCCAGAGTTGTTACCCTAAATGTAAATGGGAATACCTTAAATGTAACCAACGGTATTACCATGAATGCTCCAACTGCCAACACAAGAAATACTACATTAACTGTTGGAGCAGGTATAGTGAATTGTGCCTCACTAACTGCTGTAGACTTAGCAAATACCAACCGTGACAATGTTATAACCATATCAACCGGAAGTTTAAATGTTACAGGCTCCATAACTATGGGACCTACCGCAGGTTGTAATTCGATTACGTTTTCCAGTACCGGATCTATTAATATTGGCGGCGACTTATCAACGGGTACCTTCACAGCTGGAACTGGAACTGTTAATTATAACGGATCTGGTGCACAAAATGTAGGTACTTATAATTATTATAATCTTACCATGTCGGGGGGAGGTACCAAATCATTACAAGGAACTACCACAGTTTCCAATAATCTCGTAATGACAAGTGGTAATTTGGCCCTAAACGGGAGCGATCTTACAGTAACTAACAATATTACATTAACATCTGGCAATATAGTTTTAGGAAACAACAATTTGAATTTTGGCACATTTACAGGTGGTAGTGCTGCAAGTTATGTAGAAACCGATGGTGCCGGCTATCTTATTAAGAGCGGTAATGCTGCCGCTGTGAGAATTTTGTATCCTGTTGGATCTGGAGGTTATTATACACCGGTTGATCTTTCAACAGCATTTGCTGCAACAGGAACAGGAACTGTTTCTGTGCGGGCAGTAAGTGGCACTCAAGGTTCTGTCTTCCTTACAAAATATTGGAATGTTCAAACTACTGGTTTTACAGGTATTAATGCAACTGCCATATTTACATATAATCAGGCTGAAGTACAGGGAAATGAAGCCGCTTATGTTTCATTATACAAGCCTTCAGCAGGTTCATGGCAACAAACAGGTTCATTAAATACTGTTGCAAATACAATTACAAATACCATTACCGGAAATTCACCCACATCTGCAATATATACAGCTGGTTCAAATGCCGCTACAACTTACTATTCTTACCAAAATGGACCTTGGAATCTGGCAACTACCTGGACTACAGATCCATCAGGCACTTTATCAGTAAGCCCTGCTATACCTGGCCCTTTTGATAATGTTATTATTTTAAATGGTCGTACCGTTAATGTAGCAAATAATGGCAAACAAATAGCTTCTCTTGACATAAGATTAGGCGGTTATCTGGATTTAACCACTACCAGTGGGCATACATTTGGAACCGTTACAGGACAAGGTGTTCTAAGACTTTCTTCAAGTAATTTTCCTGCAGGTACATTTACGGCGTTTGTTGCAGCAACCGGTGGAACAGTTGAATATTATAATTTGAATAATGCCAGTATCAGTAATTCGCAGTTAACCTATAATAATCTAATTGTCTCCAATTATACAGCCATTGCAAACACTGTTTTTCTTGATAACGTAACCAATCCGGTAAACTATACTGTAAACGGTAATTTCGACCTGAGTAATAATAATTCTTTGGGTAGCCTTGCTTTTAATTTTGGTAACTCCACCGCTTCGGACAATCTGATTAATTTAACCGTGTATGGAAATATTACAGTTAGCCCGGGTAGTATTATTGGAGTCAATAATTTTGCCAGTTCACATACTTTGCCCGATCCTAATTCCGGAGCAACCATCCCTACCTACGCAAGCGTTCCTGTTCATACATTGTTTGTATATGGTGATTTAACTAATAACGGTACAATAAGGTTTACAGGTTGGCCATCGCCTGTTGTTACTAATTATTATACTCAAACCGTTACAGCTTATGGAGGTATAAATTATGGTCATGTGCAAGTTTATTTTAAAGGAAGTTCAAATAATAAAATTGCTTGTAATGGACAAACTGATTTCTTCCGTCTGGTAGAAGAAAAGGGTATAGATCAAACTAATATTCTTGAAGTTAATTCTTCCAGCACTGCTAATTTTACTTTATTCGGGCCTAACAATCAAGGTCAAAGTATAAATTCCGGAGGGCCTGAAGGATTCGGTTACGGTACTTATTTTAAAGCTTTGTTTATCCATTATGGTACATTGAAACTAAATGATAATATTAATATTCCAACAATAACTCAAGGAGGTGAAGACTTAAATATTATTCCGACGGCACAGCTCTGGATTAATGGAGCCAACATTTCAACAACAATTAACAGCGGAACTCCTTATTATAAAGCGACAACAGTTTATGGGAAACTTCGTATTAGTTCCGGTTCTTTAACTACAGCTCACTCTACTGGTTTAGTACTCGGGACATTGGGGACGCCTGAGCTTTTAATAGAAGGCGGCTCCCTAAGTCTTTGTCAATTCTGGTCAATAACAGGAACCAATATTGCATCTTATACCCAAACTGGAGGAACTGTTGATATAAGAATGCAGGGGCAAAGTCAGACAACTGCAGCAATGTTTAATCTCAGCAATACAAATTCGGTATTTAAGATGAGTGGAGGGGTTATTAATTTTACTAATAACCAATATGTTGCGGGGTATAATGGTAGTTATTTTTATAGTTTGATGAATATCCAGGCTCAAACCGGGAATTATCAGGTAACCGGAGGTACAGTAAACTTTAATCTTCCCAGCAGTGCAACATCATATACTGCAAATTCTACTGTTCCTTTATACAATCTGAATATCATCAATCAAACAGGTTCAGGAACAACTACAATTCAATGGAATACGCCTGGAACAAATTTAACTGTGCTTAACGATTTAAGCGTTGGAGCTAATTCAGTTTTGAATCTGGGTACCAATACAATTAACCTCAACGTAGGCCATAATTTTACACTTACTGGAACCTATACACCTGGCTCAAATAGCACTACATTTAACGGATATGGTGGGCAGGTATTCACCAATGCAGGTACCATTACTACAGGGCTTAATAATTTAGCAATAGCCAATACCAGCAATACAAGTATAACCAATAACCTTACGGTACTTGGAAACCTAACCATCAATAGCTCCTGTTTTCTCAATGATCAGGGGAATAGTATTAATACAGGGGGGAACGTTTTAAATTCAGGAACTCACACCAGCCAGGCCAATGGTGCTATTATTTTGAATGGTGCCGGAGCCCAAACTATCGGAGGTAATGGAAGTGGCATTTTTGGTAATTTTACAGTGAATAAAACTGCAGGTACATCATCATTTACAGCAAATCAGGCAATTACCGGAAATCTTCGGCTTGCCAATGGCATACTTGATATTAATCATTATCAACTCACGTTGTCTGCTACCAGTAATGTTTACGATGCCCTTACCGGTACAACGGCTGTTTTTGGAAATACAAAAATGATTACTTTGTCAGGACTGGTTAGCGATGGAGGTATTGTTAAACCATACAACGCAATAGGTTCGTTTATATTCCCCATTGGTAATGCTGGTGGATATCGTCCCGCAACCGTTGCATTCTCGCAAGCGCCAACTACATGGGGCTCAGTGAATATAAAATTGGGCGCACGCATTCACCCTTTGGCAACTTCTACCAATGCATTAAAATATTACTGGAAAGTAATCAGTACAGGATTTACTGGAATTAAGGCCAATTCTGTGTCACATACTTATCACTTCATTAACCCTGGTGATATCAATGCCGGGACGTTGGCCAATTATGTACCGGGCGTTTATAATCCATATGCCTGGGTTTATATCAACGATGTTTCCCAGGTAAATAAAATCAACTATAATGTTTTGTTCACCAATGTTGGTTACCTCGATGGTGAATATACTGCCGGACAACCCGATGCTTTTGGAGCCGTAAATATTTTTTACAGCCGCAAAGCAACAGGTAACTGGAGCGATAATGATATGTGGTCCACCGATCCTGTTTTGAAATGGGGTGGTGTGGCATGTAATTGTTTTCCTACAACCGATGATATTGTATTAATTGGGGATGGTGCCACTTATAACCATAATGTTACAACCACCTCCTCCGGGATAACTGTAGGATCTCTCACCATTAATACGGGAAGTACCTTGGATTTGGGTATTACCACTGGCCATAATTTTGGGGTATCGCCTGATCAAAAGATAACAGGTTCAGGAACATTGCGAATTTCTTCATCTGTTGCAACTGCAGCCTTCCCCGGAGGCGATTTTGGAAACTTTCTTAACACCGGAGGTGGAACTGTTGAATATTATAGTACTGCCGCAATTGGGAATGCCACTATAACCTTACCAACTACTTATAATGTGGGTGCAACAAGCATCAATATCACAAATTATAACAACTTAAACTTAAACCCGGCAACTGGTAAAAATGTTATTTTGCCGAACACTGATTTGACTATTTTTAATAACCTTACTGCCAATGGCGCCGGTCTTGCTGAGTTTAATACACAGGCTGCTACCCGTACAATAACTGTTAATGGCAATTTAAATGTAAGTTCTGGTACTCTGGAATTTATGAATGGTAACAATACAGCCCAAAATATTGTGGTAAATGGCGATGTATTGGTTGGTTCTGGAGCTACATTCGATGTGGCCAATGCCAATACTGCCACAAACACAATGTTCATTCAAGGAAACCTTGTTAACAATGGAACTTTTAATATGTACAAAGCTGCCGGAAGGGTATGCGATGTTACATTTACCGGAGATCAAAACAAGGGAATCAGTGGAATTGGCGGAACCACAAGTTTCGATATTCTTACTGTAAATAAAGGAACTGACAGAAACTCATTGCTGGAGGTAACATCCAACGCTTTTTCTTTAAATGCATCTTTACCAACTGCTTTAACACTTACTAATGGCACATTCAGGTTAACAAGTCCATTGGCCATTACTTTGACTACAACAGCAGCTTTTACTATCCCAATATCCGGATGTTTATCTGCAAATGGTGGCACCATTAATATTGGACAAAACAATACTACTGGAGCTGACCTCCTATTACAAGGCCGTTTGGAGATACTATCCGGTGCAGTAAATATTGGCTTAATTGCTGGCGCTACCAGCGACAATGATATTGAATATGCATCTGCAGGGAACCCGGAAATCATAGTTTCTGGTGGCTCGTTGCTGGTTGATGGACAAATAAGACGCAACCTTAACAATACCCTGGGCTCCCTATGGTATACCCAATCGGGTGGAACAGTCACGGTTCGGGGCCTTGCTGCTAATAATACCCGGGGTATGTTTGAAGTTACCAATACCGGTAGCCAGTTTAATATGTCGGGTGGTAATTTAAATATTGAACGTTCAGGAAGCGTCAACTTTGCCGATGCTTATATTGTGCCGGCATCATCTAATGTAACAGGCGGTATTGTTCTGTTTGGTAATACCAATACACCAGCAGGATCAACAACATTTGCGTTGAATGCCTCATCGTCTTTGGGAAGTGTAACAGTTGACGGTACCACAAGAAATAAAACGGTGACTTTGGCTGTTAATCCACTTACCATTGTCAATGATCTTACAATTAACGGAGCTGGTTCTGTTTTTAATGCAAATGGATTAAATGTAACCATAGGAAGAAACTTCACTAATAATAATACAACCAATACTGTCGGAACTGCTAATGGTGGTTATCAGCCGGGTAGTGCAACCCAGGTTACCACATTTAACGGATCATCTCCGGCAACAATTGCTGGAACAGCAGGTAATCTTACCAATTTTGCCAATATGGTGGTATCTTCTTCATCTACTGTTACTTTAAATACTAACACCAGCCTGGCTGTGAATGGCAACTTAACCTTAAATTCCGGAACCCTGGCTGATGGTGCAAATATTATAACAGCCTATGGCAATATAATCAATAATGCAACACATACCAGCTCAGGAGGTAATGGTATTGTGATGGCTGGCGCCCAGGAACAGATCATTTCAGGTAGCGGATCCGGTGTATTTGGCAATATCAATATTAACAATGCTAATGGTGTAAATCTTGTAGATAACAGCACCATTAATGGTGTTTTAACGCTTTCCAATGGCATCCTTTATATTGATGATTATCAACTTACTTTAGGGGCATCAGCTACAATTGCAGGCACATTTAACGCAACGAAAATGATTGCGCTGAATGGGGTTATCAGTGACCAGGGTGTGGTGAAAAATACTTCCGGTACTTTAACAAATTATTTGATACCGATAGGGGTTGCCAGTAAATACACCCCGGCTACTTTATCAGTAACTTCGTCTACTGCAGGCAATATAAAGGTTTTACCTGTAAATCTGGACCATCCTGCAGATTTTGATGCAAATGGAAACGAATTGGCCTATTATTGGAAAGTTGTTTCCTCTGGTTTAACAGTTTCTTCAGCTACACAAGTGTTTAATTATTTAGCCGCTGATGTGGCCGGAAACGAAAGCCTTTATCATGGAGCCCGTTACTACAATGGTCTATTTACTGATCTTGGTACAGGCGTTATTAATACAACAAATCACACCATTACCGTAACTGGTGCCTATGTGGATGGCGAATATACAGCCGGGGAGGTTGCCAACTTTACCAATAAACACAAATTGTATAGTAAGAGCAGTGGTAACTGGACCGACAATATCTGGGCAGAAGATGCCCCTGGTAATCCACTTTGCGGTTACTATCCCAATGGTAATCCTACCTATATACAAGGAGGTCATACGATTACGATGAATATTGACAACTCCTTCGCATATTCAGTGGATATTCCTGCTACCGCTGTTTTAGATATGAGTGATAAATTGTACAGCGATCTCGGATTTATCACAGGAACAGGAAGAATAAAATTAAAAGGAACGGCTGGAGGATCTTATATTTTCCCGGGAGGTAATTATGATGCATTTATGTCGGATCCCACTGGGCAAAGTACAGTGGAATTTTATGGTACGGTCAATGCCACCCTTCCGTTAAAACCGGGTAATGTTTATAAGCCATACCAAAATGTGATTTTTACGGATGCAGGTATTAAATATATGAGTGCTGAAAATATGAAGGTATTGAAAAACCTTACGATTAATAATACAGCCTCTTTAAATAACACCTTGCAAAATAAGAATTTATATGTCCTCGGAAATTGGGTTGATAATAATGTTACCACTTCTGGTTTTGTGCCTGGTACCGGGTTAGTAAGTTTTGAAGGCACAACAGCACAGCGGCTTACGGTGATCAACAATCTTACAGAAAATTATTATGATTTCCGCATCAACAATGCTGCAGGAGTTAGTCTTTTAGCCGGAGGCGGCGCAGGTGATGTGCAAATTGCAAATAACCTGTATCTTGCCAATGGAGTAATTTATACCAGTACCACCAATACATTAACCTTAAACAATAGCAGTCCTTCTGCGGCTATCCGGACGAATACCAATTCATTTATCGATGGGCCTTTGTATAAGAATATCAGCAGTGGCTCTTATTTTGATTTTCCTGTGGGCAATAGCGGAAGATATGGTAATGTATATGTTTCCAATGCTTCTGCCGCAGGCATCTGGACCGGGGAATACTTCAATGCACCTCCAACTTACAATGTTAATTCAAAGCTTTCACCAATCGATCAGGTGAGCAATAATGAATATTGGTGGGTAAGCGGACCTGCAGCCAGTCAGGGAAATGTGAGGTTGCGTTGGGATGCCAACAGTGGTTTTGCATCATCAACTCCTGCTAGTCGTTCTAAAATCAGGGCTATTGAATGGAATCCGGCACCGGGCCAATGGGAATACAGAGGGAAAATTCTGAATGATGGTGGTACTAATTCAGGTACTGTTCAAACAGATAATATCATTAGTTTGGCATCCGGAGCAAATTTACATTACCTTACCATTGGAATGGAAAGTTTGCCTACAGCTACCATTACCAGTTCGCTTACACCAAGTGTTTGTGCGGATGGCACCAGTTCAACCACGATAAGTATAGCCCTTACAGGTACTGCACCATGGTCGCTATCTTACAAACTGGGTGCTGTTACTACAACGCTTACAAATATAGCATCTTCACCAGCTTCTATCGTTATTACCTCTGCATCTCCAGGTATTACAGGAACAGGCAATTTCAGTTTCAATATTACCAATGTAAACGATGCTGTTGGAATTCCTGGTGTAAAAGATTATGTTACAACAGTTGTTTTAACGGTAAAGCCTGTTCCTTCTCCATCATTTATTTCGCCCAGAACTACTGTTAATACAAATGAGGTAGTTGTATATTCAGCCACCATAGTAGGATCAGACACCTATACCTTTGGAGTAACAAATGGTGTAATTCAATCTTCAACTGCAAACACAGTAACCATTAAATGGAATGGAAGTCCTGGGGCAGGAACTGTAAGTGTGACGGAAACAAATCCAACCTACTCATGTCCGATAACATTTACGCAAAACATAACTATAATAAACGCCCCAAATCCAAATGTAACTGGAAACATTACAACATGTTCCGGAAATGTTGAACGCTATACAACTCCATTTGCTACAGGCCATAATTATAAATGGTACTTTACAGGTACTGGTGCAACAGGAGCCCCTGTGGCTGGTAACCCAAATATGTATGACATTACCTGGGGTACATCCAATGGATCTGTTACTGTGCACGACTCAATCGGAGCTGGGACATCAGTTGCTTCTACTCTGAATGTTACAGTATATCCTCTGCCTACCGTTTCAAATGGAATAAATGCTTCAGCTATTTGTAACGGGCAGAATGCCATTATTACAGTAAACAGTGCTGATGGAAATGGAACAGATTATCAGTTACGCATTGGAACAACCCCGGTTTCAGGCGCTTTTTACCATAACACAGTGGCAGGTGCAAATATAAACCTTACAGTCAGTCCTGGGCCAATAGTAAATACACTATATAATGTATTGGCAACGAATCAGTACGGTTGTAATACGCAGTTAACAAATACAGCTAGTATTACTGTTAATGCCAATCCAACGGCATCAGCACTAAGTGGAGCAGCAACTATTTGTAACGGAGGGTCGACCAATCTTCAGGTAGCCATCACAGGTGGTGCAACACCGTACACAGTTGTTATAGCCAATGCGGGTACTACCAACAGCTATACCAGTGGGAACAATATTTCGGTATCACCAGTACTCACAACAACTTACAGTTTAACTTCGGTAACGGATAATAATGGATGTTTGTCGGCAGGTTTGAGCGGCACACCGGTTGTAACGGTAAATGCACAACCTACAGCACCAACCTTACTAGCCAAAACGCCAAATACTGCATCAGTATGTGCTGGTACCAATGTAAGTGCAACTTTTACAGCAGGAACCGGAGGAGTA
>WSSedL1CaDRAFT_10001133_pt1 | contig 16505 bp, 13 predicted proteins | sample WetSurSL1Cattail_FD_9464 | JGI IMG/M metagenome (IMG submission 9464)
ATGGTGTAGTTGTAGCTGTTTCTAAAATCGACTTTGTTGGCAATGGCTTTTTCAAATTCGGAGCGGTACAAATCGCAGTGGTTGAATTGTGCGCCTGTTAAATCAGTCGCCATAAAATCGACCGCAATCAGGCTGGAATGGGTAAAAGTGATGCCTTTCAGTTTTAAGGCGTAGAATTTAGAGAAATCTAAGGCGCAGTTGTTAAAGTGAATTTCGAAGATGAGTTTGTCACTCATGGAGAAATTGACGTCTTTGATTTGGCAATCGTTAAACAACACGGTTCTAAAAGCGGTGTGGTTGATTTTGGCGTTGTTAAAAATGCAATTGTTGAATTGGCAATCAATAAAAGTAATGCCTATAAAATTGCATTGAGAGAAATTGCAATTGTTGAAAGTACAGGATTCAAATTCTTTTAGGTTGAGGGTTTCCAGACCATAGCGGATGTCGTTGTAGTGTTGGTCAAAGAAATACTCGGTCATGTTTTAAGATTTTAGATATCTGATATTAGAATTTAGGATTTAGATTTTAGAAAGCAGTGTTCAGTAATCAGTATTCAGTATTCAGTGTTCAGTGTTCAGTGTTCAGACGGCAGAATGCAAAGTTTTAAAATCTGCATTCTGCATTATGGAATCTAAAATTTAAATTCTGCATCCTGCATTATGATACGTTAACTTTTAATAGATTTAATTATTTTTCTTTTTTGCTTGATCAAAAAAGAAACAAAAAATTATTCATTCTTTCGTATTGTTTTTTTTGTATTCATGAATCTTCGATTTCAAGTCTTGCGCTTCCTCGTCGGTCAAATAAGTTTTTGAATGCTAAAGAGGCAGCACTCGCTAACGCTCAAACAGCTTTTCTTTTTACGCATTCTTCAAACATTTGACACTCGACTGCGAAAGCTAAGGACGGTTAAGTCTGAGAAAAAAAATGAAAGCTAGATTGCGTTCTGATCTCTAAAATCTGCCTTCTATTTCCTGAATACTGAATACTGAACACTGAACACTGCTTTCATCCTGCCTTCTGTTTTCTGAACACTGAACACTGCATTCTGAGTTCTATTCCTCTTCTTTCTGTCCCATCATCATCAGGTAAGCTTTCAAGAAATCGTCAATTTCGCCGTTCATTACGCCATCAACATTGCTGGTTTCATAACCTGTGCGGACGTCTTTGACTAGTTTATAAGGTTGCATTACGTAATTTCGGATTTGCGAACCCCATTCGATTTTCATTTTTCCAGCTTCAATATCGGCACGTTGTGCTTGTTTCTTTTTTAATTCGATTTCGTACAACTGCGAACGAAGCATTTGCATGGCACGCTGTCTGTTGTCCTGTTGCGAACGGGTTTCCGAACATTGAATTTGGATTCCAGTTGGCTTGTGATACAGCTGTACTTTGGTCTCTACCTTGTTTACATTCTGTCCTCCAGCTCCACTAGAGCGTGAAGTAGTAATATCGATATCGGCAGGATTAATGTCAATTTCGATACTGTCATCCACCAATGGATAGACGTAAACAGAAGCAAAGGAAGTATGTCTCTTAGCATTACTGTCAAAAGGAGAAATACGCACCAAACGGTGCACGCCATTTTCGCCTTTGAGGTAACCAAAAGAATAATCGCCTTCAAACTCTAAGGTTACGGTTTTAATTCCCGCAACATCGCCTTCTTGGTAATTAAGCTCTTTTATTTTGAAACCGTATTTTTCGCCCCACATCATGTACATACGCATCAGCATTGAAGCCCAATCGCAACTTTCGGTTCCACCAGCTCCGGCTGTAATTTGCAAAACAGCGCTTAGGGTGTCTCCTTCATCTGAAAGCATGTTTTTAAATTCGATGCCTTCAATATGATTTTGAGTTAGTTGGTATTGGTCGTCCAGCTCTTCTGAGGTGAGTTCGCCTTCTTTGTAAAATTCGTATGCAAGTTGTAATTCGTCAGCAAAAGCAACGGCTTTATCGTAGTCTTCGATCCACTTTTTTTTGTTTCGAAGGTTCTTTACAATAAGTTCGGCTTCTTTGGCGTTGTTCCAAAAATCTGGAGCAAAGGTTTTTTCTTCTTCGTTAGAAATTTCGATAAGTTTAGCATCGACGTCAAAGATACCTCCTCAACGCACCAAGGCGCTCCACAATACCTTTAATTTGTTCGGTAGTTGTCATAAATTATGTAATTTTGTTGCGCAAAAATAGTAAAAAAAATCACGTAGGAGCTACAGCCGATGTATCTCTATAAAAAATATAAAAATGCAAATAAATTTAGTTAGTGATACGGTAACAAAACCGTCCTACGAAATGTTACAGTATATGTTTAATGCCGATGTAGGCGATGATGTCTATAAGGAAGATCCAACGGTGAATGAATTAGAGGAAAGAGTGGCGGCCATTTTTGGGATGGAAGCAGCTTTGTTTTTTCCTACTGGGACAATGGCGAATCAAACGGCTATTAAATTACATACCCAACCTGGAGAACAATTAATTGCCGATAAATATGCCCATATTTTTCATTTTGAATCGGGTGGTGTTTCTTTTAATAGTGGCGTTTCCTGCTGTTTACTAGAAGGAAATCGCGGAATGATTACTGCTGAGCAAGTGGCTGGAGCTATCAATAATCCTAATTTTTTCCATAGTCCGTTAACGAGTTTGGTTTGTTTGGAAAATACGACCAATATGGGTGGTGGTGCTTGTTATGAATTGGAAGAAATACAAAAAATAAAAGCCGTTTGCGATGCTAATAATTTAAAATTGCATTTGGATGGCGCTCGAATTTGGAATGCTTTGGTAGGCAAAAGACAGAATCCAAAAGATTTCGGGAAATTATTTGATACTATTTCGGTTTGTTTTTCCAAAGGATTGGGTGCGCCAGTAGGTTCTATGTTATTAGGTGATAAAAAGACCATTCAGCGTGCATTACGAATTAGAAAAGTATTGGGAGGCGCTATGCGTCAATCGGGTTATTTAGCGGCAGGAGCTATTTATGCTTTAGAAAATAACATCAAATTATTAACCGAAGATCATAGACGTGCTAAGGAGTTAGCCAATGCGTTGAAGAAAAAAAGTTGGGTGGCGAGCATTGAACCTGTAGAAACTAATATTTTGATTTTCTCTTTAGTTCCAGAATTTAAAGATGAAGTTTTAATTGAGAAATTGAAACAGAAAAACATCTCGATTAGCGCTTTGGGAAATAGAAAATTACGCATGGTCACTCATTTAGATTATCGAGAAGTGATGCATACTTATGTAATTGAAACCTTGGCAAAGATGTAAGGAAGAGTTATAACAAAAAAAGCATGAATTTTAATTCATGCTTTTTTTGTTATTCTATAATTACCGTGTTTATATTGTAGCTTGTTATGTTTGTTGTTGCTGGAATAAATTCTGAGGTATTAGAAAGTATGTTGTATTTTAAAACCCCCAATTGGTTATTTTTAGACACTAAATTAATGTATTGATTGTTTATTTTGTCTATAAAACCTTTTCCTTTGTAATTAACTGCCTTGTAATTTTCATTTAACAACAAATCGAGATAAGTATTAGTTGTAGTGTTGATACTTACTGGATTAAATGTAAATGTTGATGTGTTTACTTTTAAACCGTAAGCAATAGAATTGGAATACATTACAGTACTAATTAGTGGGATTTTTGTACCGTTTAATGGTATTGCAGTAGCTGTCTTTTCGTCAGGATTAATTTCAAAAACAGTATCGGTATAACTTGTACAATAAAGTTTAGAACCATTAGTAAATGTAGAATAAATGTTTTTTTGTGAAAAAGAAATTCCAGAGTATTGTACTTCGTAAGTAGATGGATTTATAGTAACAAAATAATTTATATTATCAGTTTCGCTATACGGATTAGATGCTATTATTCCATATAACATACTTTTTGATTCGTTCCACTCTAAAACAAACATCAGAGGTTCAAAACCAGTTATTTCATCTGGATAAGAAAGGGTTTTTGATGTAGTTGTTTTTGAACTTTTATCAAAAATAAAAAGTTTATCTAGTGGAGATTTATGTTCTATTGAGAAAATACTATTGGAGTTAGAACAAATAGTATTTAGGTTTATAGGAGTAGCAGTTAGTCCGTTAAACTTAGTAGATAAAGTGATTTTTCCTGAATTGTTTCCAATAGAATTAATTTCGCCATTATCATTTACGGTAGTGTAGCTAAAATCATCAGTAATAGTTTCTGTATCAGTTGAACTAGAACTATCGTTGCTACATGAAAAAAAGAAGCATATAGCAACAATAGTTAAGCCTAAAAAAGGTTTAGTGATTTTCATAAAATTATTTAAACAAATTATCCATTCCTGGAATCATTGGCATATCCATTTTTGCCACAGCATCAAGTTCAGCTTCATTAACGCTAGTTGCTTTTTCAATGGCTTTGTTGATTACTAAAATCATATAATCTTCTAGTTGCTCTTTATCTTCTAATAATTCATCAGCAATAGTGATGGATTTTATTTTTCTGTTGGCAGTAATTGTTACTTTCAATAAACCATCTGTACTTTGCTCATCAACAAGAACAGTATCCAAACGTTTTTTAGTTTCTTCAATTTTATTTTGGGTTTCTTTTAATTTACCCATCATTCCCATTAAATCCATTTTACTTTTTTTTAAAATTAGACCACGAAATTACTATTTTTACGCTCACTACAATGTTAAAATTGATGAAAAAAGTGCTTATATAAGAGGTTGTTTGACCTATTTTTGTGCGAGCTATTACAAAAAATGTGAAGAATTACTAAATGATAGATAAATTACAAGCACCTGTTGCTACAATAATACCTACTGAATTAGAAAAGTTTGGAGATGTACGAATTGATAATTATTTTTGGTTAAACGACCGCGAAAATCCAGAAGTTATTGATTATCTGAACAAAGAAAATGAGTATTACCAACAGATGACGGCTCATACGCAGGATTTCCAAAAAGACTTATTTGAGGAAATGAAAGCAAGAATTAAAGAACAAGACGAGTCAGTTCCGTACTTGTACAATGGTTATTATTACATTACCCGATTTGAAACAGCCAAAAATTATCCAATTTATTCTCGAAAAAAAGGCAGCTTAAACGCAGCCGAAGAAATTCTTTTTGACTGTAATGTTTTAGCCGAAGGGCAAGCTTATTTTAAACTTGGCGGAATGGGTATTAGTCCCGATAATAAGTTGGCTATTTTTAGCACGGATGTTATTGGAAGAAGAATTTACAACATTCAGGTTAAGAATTTAGAAACGGGTGAGATTCTCGAAGATAAAATTGAAAAAGTTACAGGTTCAGCAGTTTGGGCTAATGATAATAAAACCATTTTTTATTCCAGTCAAGACGAAGTGACTTTGCGTTCGGATAAAATTTTCAAACATAAACTAGGAACAACTCAGGAAGAAGATGTATTGGTTTATTTTGAAAAAGACGATACGTTTAGTGTTGATATTTCCAAATCGAAATCCAGAAAATATTTAGCAATAGAGTCGGGGAGTACCTTAACTACTGAATATCGCATTTTAAATGCTGATAATCCTGATGGGAAATTCAAGATTTTTCAAAAGCGAAAAAGAGGCGTAGAATACAGCATCAATCATTACAAAGATAGTTTTTATATTCTAACCAATAAAGATGATGCCGATAACTTTAAATTGATGAAAACCCATGAAGCTACAACTTCAGCAGAAAATTGGGTAGAAATCATTGGGCATCGTGAAGATGTTTTATTGGAAGATATTGAAATTTTTGCTAATTATTTGGTTCTCGAAGAACGAACAGGCGGTTTGAATAAAATCCGAATTATGTCTTGGGACGGAACGGAAGAATATTACTTGCCTTTTGGTAGCGAAACCTACACTGCTTTTACATCGACCAATGTTGATTTTGAAACCGAAATTCTGCGTTACAGTTATCAATCTATGGCAACACCATCATCGGTGATTGATTTTAATATGCGTACTAAGGAAAAGGACGTTAAGAAAGAGCATGAGGTTTTAGGTGGAAATTTCGATAAAAATAATTACAAAGAAGAACGTGTTTGGGCTACTGCCAAAGATGGAACCAAAGTTCCTATTTCGATGGTTTATCGCAAAGAAGTAGAGCGAAACGGAAAGAATCCATTGTTGTTATACGCTTATGGTTCTTACGGGCATTCTATGGATGCTCATTTTTCTTCTACTAGGTTATCATTGTTAGACAGAGGATTTATCTATGCGATAGCTCATATTCGCGGTGGAGAAGATTTGGGAAGACAATGGTATGAGGATGGAAAGTTGCTTCAGAAGAAAAATACTTTTACTGATTTTATTGATTGCTCTAAATATTTGATTGAACGCAACTATACTTCGCCAGCACATTTGTATGCCGAAGGTGGTTCGGCGGGAGGATTATTGATGGGCGTAATTATCAATGAAGCGCCAGAATTGTATAACGGAGTGATTGCTCAGGTTCCTTTTGTGGATGTTATTACGACAATGTTAGACGATAGTATCCCATTAACGACAGGGGAATATGACGAATGGGGAAATCCAAATGTTAAAAAATATTATCAATACATGAGATCGTATTCTCCTTATGATAATGTAAAAAAACAAAAATATCCCAACATGTATGTTTCTACAGGGCTGCATGATTCGCAAGTACAGTATTGGGAACCAGCGAAATGGGTTGCTAAGCTTAGAGAATATAAAAATGATGACACAATTTTGTATTTGGATACTAACATGGATGCAGGGCATGGAGGGGCTTCAGGAAGGTTTGAAGCACTAAAAGAATTAGCAAAAGAATTTAGTTTTTTACTAGATTTAGAAAAAATTGAAAAGTAATTAGTTTTTTTTTGTTAAATTTGCTGCGTATCCAGGTTAAATAAAATTAATCTTGATTAACTATTTTTTTATGAAAGAAGAAATAAATGCTTATAATAATGTTTTAGAACTGATAGGAAATACACCTCTTATCAAGATAAACAAAGTCACCGAAAATTTAGAAGGCAATTTCTATGCTAAGGTAGAAGCTTTTAATCCGGGACATTCCTCAAAAGATAGGATAGCTTTATACATTATTGAAGAAGCAGAGAAGAAAGGTATATTATCTCCTGGCGATACTATAATCGAAACTACATCTGGAAATACAGGTTTTAGTTTGGCTATGGTAAGTATTATAAAAGGATATAGTTGCATACTTGCCGTTAGCTCTAAGTCATCAAAAGATAAAATAGACATGCTTCGTAGTTTAGGAGCGAAGGTTTATGTGTGTCCAGCACACGTTTCTGCAGATGATGAGCGTTCTTACTACAGCGTAGCCAAGAGATTGCACGAAGAGACAAAAGGTTCTGTTTATATCAATCAATATTTCAATCAATTAAATATTGATGCTCACTACAACACAACGGGTCCAGAGATTTGGAAACAAACTAATGGTAAAATTACCCACCTTGTAGCCTGTAGCGGAACAGGAGGAACAATCTCAGGAACAGCTAAATTCTTAAAAGAGCAAAATCCAAATATTAAAGTTCTAGGTGTTGATGCTTTTGGTTCGGTATTGAAAAAATACCATGAAACAAGAGAGTTTGATAACGATGAAATTTATCCTTACCGAATTGAAGGTTTAGGTAAAAATTTGATTCCATCAGCAACTGATTTTGATGTTATCGATAAGTTCATGAAAGTGACAGACGAAGAAAGCGCCCACTCAGCTAGAGAAATCACTAGAAAAGAAGGCTTATTTGTTGGTTATACTTCAGGAGCTGTTTTACAAGCCATAAGACAATATGCAGAAGAAGGTGAGTTTGACGCTAATAGTAATGTAATTGCCATTTTCCCTGATCACGGATCTCGTTATATGAGTAAAGTATTCAGCGATGATTGGATGAATGAACAAGGTTTCTTCGACAGTATTAACGAAGAAGAAGTACAAAAAATTGAGCTTATAAAATAGAATTCTATTTTTAATTATATAAAAACTCTAGAGCAATCTAGAGTTTTTTTTGCAGTTTTTTTATTTTGAAAAAGGAAGAGAATTAAATTGGTAGCTTATGAATTTGAAGACACTAACTTACTATTTTGTTTTTGTATTCTTTAGGTGTCGTTCCTATGATTTTTTTAAATAATTTATTAAAATTAGAAACGGTTTTATAGCCACATCCATAAGCAATTTCTGAAATACTCATATCTGATTCTATTAAATGTTTGCATGCATTAGAGATGCGTATTTCATGTAAATATTCGATGAAATTCTTTTTGGTTTTTGATTTAAACATTCTGCAAAAAGAAGTAGGAGTAAGATTGGCAATTTGTGCCACTTCATCTAGAGCTATTTCTTTTTTGTAATTCTCTTTTACATATTGATAGACATCGGTAAGTCGGTCTTTTTTAAAAGTATCATTAGTAGAGCTGTAGGTTTCGATGTTTATACAATCTAAATCTGCACTGTCTGATAGCAAGGATAAGATTTCCAGAAGTCCAATAATTACTTCAAAATCTTTTTTTAGTACTAATTGTTCTAGTTTTTTAGCAATTAACTTATTTGTTTTTCCAGAAATTACGATTCCTTTTTTAGCATTTTCAAAAAGTGTATTGATTTTTTTTGCCTCTTTTAATTCGTAAAATGCCGAGCCAAAAATATCTTTACTAAAATAAACTACAATAGCTTTTGCCATTAATTTGTTACTATTTTGATAGTAGATTTCGTCATTTAACCATACATGTGGAATATCTGAACCCAGAAAAACCATATCACCAGATTCGAATGTATCTACCGAATTGCCTATAATTCGTTTGCCAAAACTTTCCTTAACATAAACCAATTCTAATTCAGGGTGAGAATGAAAAGGTGCTTGGAAGAAAGGCTCTTCTCGGGAAAGAATAGATATAGCGCTATTTAGATAAGACGATATTTTTGTTTTTTCTAGTTTCATCAGTTTTCAAAGATAATTAATAATTAGATAAGGATAAAATCGAATTATTATATAGTATTGTTGCATAGTACCTTTATTTTTTTGTATTCTGGTAAATTTAAAAGTATAATTAATTGACAATTAAAATAATAATGGTTTTAATACTGTAAGTTATTAGATTGTTTTTTTGTGAAGACTTTATAAATTAAGGCTATTTTATCTCTTAAAATGAAGTGATTGTTTATTCAGTTATCATTTAAAAGATAAATACTAATCATAAAAAAAGCGAATAAAGGGATAGGATTGGGAATCTGTAAAGTTGTAGAAACAGAAGGTACTATTCTGCAATCATAGGAAGAATTGATACTGATAATCAAGTGTCTTCTTTTGTGCTCAATTTAGGAATAAAGTAAAAAAATATAAATTCTATATTATAATGGAAATAAAAAGATTAGTGGTTAAAATGCATCCCAATGATAATGTACTGGTGGCATTAACCGATTTAACAAAAGGAGAAACTGTAGTTTTTGAAGAACAAACATACCTTCTTCAGGATACTATTAAAGCAAAACATAAATTCTATACCTCAGATTTAAGTACAGGAGATGAAGTAACCATGTATGGCGTTTTGGTAGGGAAAGTTCAGAATGATGTAGTTCAGGGGAGTCTAATGACAACCGCTAATCTTAAGCATGCTGCGGAACCTTATGGATACCGACATGTAGATTTTAGTTGGCAGGCACCAGATGTTACTAAATACAAAGAAAGAACCTTTAAAGGCTATAAAAGAAGTGATGGTAGAGTAGGTACTGCTAATTATTGGCTTTTTGTACCAACAGTTTTTTGTGAAAACCGAAACCTTGATGTAATAAAGGAAGCATTGCACAACGAATTAGGATATTCTGTTGGAGATAAATATACTCAGTTTACCCATCATTTATTGAAAGCGTATCAGGAGGGTGAAGATTTAAATTCGGTTTCAATACAATTGAATCCAAGTCTTAATACGAATCGTGTTTTTCAAAATGTTGATGGAATTAAATTTCTTAATCATCAAGGAGGTTGTGGAGGAACACGCCAGGACTCGGAAACGCTAAGTGCCTTATTGGCTTCTTATGCAAATCATCCTAACGTAGCTGGAATTACAGTTTTGAGTTTGGGTTGTCAGCATTTACAAGTACAAAATTTCATGGACGATGTTAAAAGACAAAATCCATCTTTTGATAAACCGATGTATGTTTTTGAACAGCAATCAGCTCAAAGCGAAGAACAATTGGTGGCTGATGCTATTAAAAAAACTTTTGAAGGTTTAATTGAAATCAATAAAATTCAAAGAACAGCAGCTCCATTAAGCGAATTATGCATCGGTGTTAAATGTGGTGGAAGTGATGGATTTAGTGGGGTTTCTGCTAATCCAGCAGTGGGATATACGTCAGATTTATTGATAGGTCTAGGCGGAAAAGTATTATTAGCTGAGTTCCCTGAATTGTGCGGTGTTGAGCAAAATTTAATTGATCGTTGTACAACTGAAGCTTCAGCAAAAAAATTCATCGACCTGATGCAGTCTTACGATGCTTTGGCGCACCAAGTGGGTTCTGGGTTTCACATGAATCCATCGCCAGGAAATATTAAAGACGGATTGATTACAGATGCAATTAAGAGCGCTGGCGCAGCCAAAAAAGGAGGAACAGCACCAGTGATAGATGTACTCGATTATACTGAAATAGCCACTCAATCAGGATTAAATTTAGTTTGTACTCCTGGTAATGATGTCGAAGCTACTACAGGGCAAGCGGCTTCTGGAGCTACATTAATTTTGTTTACTACAGGTTTAGGAACACCAACAGGAAATCCAGTTTGTCCCGTAATCAAGGTGGCAACTAATTCTGTGTTAGCCCAAAAAATGAGCGATATTATTGATATTGATTGTGGTCCAGTTATTAGTGGAGAAAAGACTATTGAGGAAATGGGAGAAGCTATTTTGGAGTATTGTATCAAAGCAGCAAGTGGTGAAATTATTCCAAAAGCGGTGTTACTAAATCAAGATGATTTTATTCCATGGAAACGTGGTGTGTCTCTATAAAAGCTGTGATCTATAGTAATTAAAGACACTATTTGTTTTAATACACAATATTTAAACTTTAAAAAAACAAAGAAAAATTAATTATTATCTTGCACTGAATTAATACAATCATCAAAAAATCTATTATAAAAAAATAAAAGTTATGTTCTCATTAAAAGATAAAAAAGCAATTATAACTGGTGGCGGAAGCGGAATCGGAAGAGCTATCTCGATATTATTTGCTAAACAAGGAGCTGAGGTTCACATTATAGAATTAACAGCCGAAAGTGCACAGGCTACCGTTGATGAAATTGCTGCCGAAGGTGGTAAAGTGATTGCTCATGCTTGTAACGTTGCTAAACACGATGAGGTAGTTGCTACTTTTGAAAAAATAGGAAATATTCATATTTTAGTGAATAACGCCGGAATTGCTCACGTAGGCAAAGTGGATACTACTCCCGAAGCTGATTTTGACCGAATTATGGATGTGAATGTAAAAGGAGTTTACAATTGTTTGTTTGCTTCTATTGCACAGTTTCGCAAGTCGGGTGGAGGAGCAATCGTTAATATGGCTTCGATAGCTTCATGGGTTGGAATTCCAGATCGTTTTGCATATTCTACAGCTAAAGGTGCAGTTATGTCTATGACATTATCCGTTGCTAAAGATTATATCAACGAAAACATTCGTTGTAATTCTATTTCTCCAGCGCGTGTGCATACACCGTTTGTAGATGGATTTATCAATAAAAATTATCCAGGAAAAGAAGCTGAGATATTCGAAAAATTATCGAAATCACAGCCTATTGGAAGAATGGGGAAACCAGAAGAAATCGCTACTTTAGCCTTGTTTTTAGCAAGTGATGAAGCTGGATTTATCACGGGTTCAGATTACCCAATTGATGGAGGATTTATCAAATTAAATAATTAAATAAAGATACTAAGGTTTTAAGTTTTTTTAGATTTAGAATTTCAGAACCTTAGCTACTTAGTAACTTAAAAAAAAGAAAAAAATGAAATTAATACGTTTTGGAGCCGAAGGCAGTGAAAAACCAGGAATTTTAGTTGGAGAAAAAAGATATGATGTTTCTTCAATTGTAACAGATTATAACGAATCATTTTTTGAAAATAATGGTTTAGAAAAATTAAAATCGGCGATAGAAAGCGGAACTTCTTTTCCTGAAGTAGCTGCTGATGTTCGTTTGGGTTCTCCAGTTGCAAGACCTTCAAAAATTATTTGTATTGGTTTAAATTATGTAGACCACTGTCACGAAACTGGTGCTCCAATTCCATCAGAACCCATTATTTTCTTTAAATCAACTACTTCTTTGTGTGGACCAAATGATAATTTGGTGATACCAAAAGGAAGTGAAAAAACAGATTGGGAAGTAGAATTGGCTTTTGTAATTGGTAAAAAAGCAAGTTATGTAGAAGAAGCTGAAGCTTTAGACTATGTTGCTGGATATGCTTTATTGAATGATTATAGCGAAAGAGCTTATCAGATTGAAATGGGCGGACAATGGGCAAAAGGAAAAGGTTGTGATACTTTCGCACCTCTAGGACCTGTTTTAGCGACTCAAGATGAAATTGCTGATGTGAATAATTTATCAATGTGGTTGACTGTAAACGGCAAAAAATTCCAAAACAGTAATACTTCTAACTTAGTGTTCAAAATCCCATTTTTAGTGCACTATTTAAGTCAGTTTATGACTTTGCTACCTGGTGATATTATTAGTACAGGAACGCCTCCAGGAGTTGGTTTAGGAATCAAACCAGATCCTATTTATGTAAAAGAAGGTGATGTTATTGAATTATCTATTGAAGGATTAGGTTCTAGTAAACAAGTGGCTGTAGCTTATTCTAAATAAGTATTTTTATACCAATAATTTTTTAAAAAGGAGTACTGAATCAAATGATTTTGTACTCCTTTTTTTATTTTTATTTTTATAATTTCTTATCTAATTCAAGTTGCTAGTTAGAAATAATAAAAAGTAAGCATCAAAAGTGAGAAATTTGGTTTACCACAACTAAAGACTCACAGGTATGATGCTTACAAAAGACAAAATTATTTCAATTTTTTGTTTAATCGATGATATTTTACAAGGAATTGATCACAAAGAAGATCTTAGAAGACGAGTAAGTGACAGTGAAATAATAGTAACAGCTATAGTTTCCTCAACGAGTTTCTATGGCAATCATTCTTCTGCAATTCAATTTATGAAGCAATATGGATATATTCCTAATATGCTTGATAAAAGTAGATTCAATAGACGGCTTCATAAAATAGGGAACCTTCTTTATGAATTATTTGAAATTGTAAGTTCTTATTTTAAAGACTTTTGTTGTGAAATGCAATACATAATTGATTCTTTTCCGGTAGCGGTATGCAATAATATGAGGATTTTAAATTGTAAAATTCTTAAAGATAAAAAATGGAGAGGTTACACGGCAAGTATGCGAAATTACTTTTATGGTGTCAAAGTACAATTGGTAACAACAAAATTGGGTATTCCAATAGCATTTCACTTTACACCAGGAAAAACAGCTGATGCAAAAGCATTAGGGAAAATGATTGATAAATTACCAGCAGAAGCATCAATATATGGCGATAGTGCTTATTTAGATTATAGCTTAGAAGATAAAGCTTTCGAGAGAAAAGGAATTTTATTGAAAATTCAAAGAAAATCGAATTCCAAAAGGATAGATACTTTGGAGCAAAAAATGGAAAAATTAAAAATGAGAAAAAGAGTAGAAACAACAATTAGTGACATTAAAAAACTTTTCCCAAGAACAATACATGCTGTGACATTGGAAGGGTTTCTTATAAAGCTTACATTGTTTGTATTCGGATTACAATTGAACAAATCAATTAACTAGCAACTTGAATTATCTACATAAAAATACTTCCTGTCTATGTTAGAGAAGCTCCTGTCTATTTCCTTATTATAACTGAAATATACTCTTGAATTTTGATACTTATTAAAAATGTATCAAATGAAAATAGTAGTAATTATAAGTTTTATGTTTTGTTCGTTATTCAGTTTTGGACAAGGTGCACAGGATGTAAAAAAGCAATGGACGCTTGAGGAGTGCATTGCTTATGCTAAAGAGAAAAATATTAGCATAAAAACAGCAGCATTGAGTAAGAATGCAGCTGAAGTAAATTATGATAAATCTAAATCCTCCAGATTACCTAATTTAAGTGGTTCAGCTTCGCAAAGTTTATCATTTGGAAATTCCATTGACCCAATTACAAGTGATTATGTAAACCAAAAAATAAATTCAACCAGTTTAGGTCTAAATACTGCGGTGACTTTGTTTCAGGGAAACCAAATTTCGAATGAAATCAAGCAGAATAAATTATTGGTAGATCAAAATTCTCTGTATGTAGAAGAAGCGCAAAATAATGTAGTATTGAGTATTACTGAGGCTTATCTTCAAATTTTATACAATAAAGAAGGGATTCTTGTTGCTGAAAATAATTTGAAAGCCAGCGAAAAAGAAGTGGAAAGAGCCAAATTTAGATTAGAAGCAGGAAGTGTAGCAAGAAAAGATTATACCGATGCTCTTTCGCAAGCTGCTACTAATAAATACAATTTAATTGCAGCAAAAAATGATCTTTCGAAACAAGTTTTAGTTTTGAAACAATTATTAGAATTAGCACCAGAAGAGGATTTTGAAATAGCTATTCCGCTGGAACGTAATACAACAACATCAATTCCTGATAAAATTGAAGTTTATAATACTGCAGTTGCTAACATGCCAGAAATTAAAGCTTCTCAATTAGATGTTTCTGTTTCTCAAAAGGACTTGGATATAGCTAAAGGAGGATATTTGCCAACATTATCTCTTTCAGGAAGTTTAGGTTCTGGTTATACGAATACGCAAAATTTAACTTTTTCGGATCAATTGAATGTCAATTTCAATCAGCGTGTAGGCTTGTCTTTGAATGTGCCTATTTTTAATAGAAACCAGACTAAAGCACAAGTTCAAAATGCTAAAATAAGTATTGATAAAGCGGAACTTGCTTTGCAAACTGCCCAAAAAGATTTGTATAAAAAGATTCAAACGGCTTGGGAAAATGCTACTGCCGCCAGTGAACAGCTGGTTTCTGCTCAATCAGCAAAAGAGGCAGCAGAAGAATCTTATTCTTTAGCGCAAAAGAAATACGAATTAGGTGCTTTGAGTACTACTGATTTGGTGGTAAGCCAAAATACCTATACTAATGCAGCACAAAATTACATTCAGGCAAAATACCTTACTATTTTATACACTCAATTATTAGCCTTTTATAAAGGAAACGAAATTAAAATTTAACAAACAATGAAAAATAAAAAGAACAAGATTGCAGTACTAGTTGGTTCCGCTTTTTTAATAGTTGGGATTTATTATTCTTTTTTTTCAGGTAGCGTTGAAGCTCCTATAAAAGTAGAATCTCTTAAAGCAAAAATTGGAGATATTAAAACTACAGTTACAGCAACAGGAACAGTACAACCCATAAAAGAAGTCGAAGTAGGAACTCAGGTTTCGGGTGTAGTGGAAAAGATTTATGTTGATTATAATACTGTGGTTAAGAAAGGACAACTTTTAGCAGAATTAGATAAGACCAATTTGCAAGCCGCTTTGGTACAATCAAGAGCCTTGTATAATAGTGCTTTAAATGAACAAAAATATTTGCAAAGTATTTTTGATAGACAAAAAACGTTATATGATAGTAAAGTAATTAGTAGATCCGATTATGATGAAGCTTTGTATAATTTGAATAATGCTAAGAGTACTGTGGTACAACGTTTGTCTGATTTGCAAAAAGCGCAAACTAATTTAAGTTATGCTAGTATTTATTCACCAATAGACGGAGTTATTTTATCTAAAGCAGTTGATGAAGGACAGACTGTTGCTGCAAGTTATAGCACGCCAACTTTATTTACAATTGCAAAAAATTTAAATGAAATGCAGGTAGAAGCTGATGTAGATGAAGCTGATATTGGTCAGGTAAAAGAAGGACAGAGAGTTACTTTTACAGTAGATGCCTATCAAGATGAGGAATTTCAAGGAGTGATTACGCAGGTAAGATTAAATGCCACTACTACTTCAAATGTAGTGACTTATACAGTAGTTATCAAAGCGGATAATCCTGATTTGAAATTAAAACCAGGATTGACAGCGACTATTTCTATTTATACATTAGAATTAAAAGACGTAGTAACAATTGAAGCTAAAGCAGCTAATTTTGAACCTGATGCTACAATTTTATTGGCTTATCAAAAACAAAATAATCTTAAGACTATTGCAGTTCCTTCCAATGAAAAGGGAAATAAAGATGCTACTCAAGTTTGGATTTTAGAGGGTAAAAACATCAGCCCAAGAACAATAAAATTAGGAACTAGCGATGGAATTAATGTACAAGTTTTAAGCGGTTTAAGAACAGGAGATGTATTGGTTTATGGATTAAAACAATTGTCAAAACAGGAAGCGGTTGTTGACAATCCTGGAAGTAACGATAGTCCTTTTATGCCAAAACCACCCGGAAAAAAGAAATAAAATGGCAAAGACAATTATAAAAATAGAAGAT
>WSSedL1CaDRAFT_10001134_pt1 | contig 16502 bp, 20 predicted proteins | sample WetSurSL1Cattail_FD_9464 | JGI IMG/M metagenome (IMG submission 9464)
CGGCATCACCATCGTTGTGGACGTTGCGGCAGGTTTGCCGCCGGTCGCCGGTGAGCGCGACGAGCTGGTTCAACTGTTCCAGAACCTGATCCACAACGCGATCAAGTACGGCCGCGACAACGGTGAGGTGAAAATTTCGCTACGGCAACAGGCCTCCACCGGACGGCGCGGGCCGGAAACCTTGCTGATTGCGGCCGTTACCGATGACGGCGAGGGTATTCCGGCCGAAGCGATCCCGCGTCTGACCGAGCGTTTCTACCGCGTCGATGTGAAGCGCAGCCGGGAGCGCGGCGGCACCGGTCTCGGTCTGGCGATCGTCAAACACATCGTCAATCGGCACAATGGGCGGCTGCAGATCGAAAGCCGGGCGGGCGAGGGATCGACGTTTACGATCATTCTGCCCGCCGCCAAGAAGCAGGCGGACGCGCCTGTCACGGAACTGTTATAAAACCATCGCATACCGATTGCGTTGCCGGTGTGAATGGTTCCGGAAACGAGGAAGCGGGCAGGCGCCATGGCAGACCACACAGTACGAGCCTTTACGGAACAGCTTGAGGCGCTGGCCTCGAGTGTCGCGCAGATGGGCGGTATCGCCGAAGCGCAACTGGCCGATTCGATTGACGCGATCGCGCGGCGCGATACGGCACGGGCCGAGAGTGTCGTTGCGGGTGACCGCAAGGTCGACGAGCTGCAGCAGCAGATCGAAGAGCAGGCGCTGAAGGTGTTGGCGCTGCGCCAGCCGATGGCGGTGGATCTGCGCGAGACCCTGGCGGCGATCAAGATCGCTGGTGAGCTTGAGCGTATCGGCGACCTCGCCAAGAACATCGCCAAGCGCGCCATCGTCCTCAACCGCGAGCCGCCGATTCGCTTGGCTCAGAGTTTGGCCCGCATGGGCAGTCAGGCGCTGGCGCAGCTGAAAGCGGTGCTGGATTCCTATTCCGATCGCGATCCCGACTCCGCCGAACTGGTGTGGAAGCAGGACGGCGAAATCGACGAGATGTACAACAGCCTGTTCCGCGAGCTTCTCACCTACATGATGGAAGACCCACGCACGATCGGGCTATGCACGCACTTCCTGTTCATCGCCAAGAACATCGAGCGGGCGGGCGACCACTGCACCAACATCGCCGAAGTTGTCTTCAACATGGTGACCGGCGGCCATCTGGCGCTCGACCGCCCCAAGGGCGACACCACCGCTAGCGCACGCTTCGAGAAGAAGGATTAGGCTATGAAACCGTCGGTGCTCGTGGCCGAGGACGAAAGCGCCCTAGTCACCCTGCTCCGATACAATCTGGAGCGTGAGGGCTATCGCGTGTTGGAAGCGATGGACGGCGAAGAGGCGCTTCTCGTCGCCGCCGAAGAAAAGCCCGATCTCGTGCTCCTGGATTGGATGCTGCCGCAGCTTTCCGGCATCGAAGTGTGCCGCCGCCTGCGCAGCCGTCAGGAGACCCGTAACGTCCCGATCATCATGCTGACCGCGCGCGGTGAGGAATCGGACCGCATCCGTGGCCTCGATACCGGCGCCGATGATTATCTCACCAAGCCGTTTTCGATGATGGAGCTTCTGGCGCGGCTTCGCGCCGTGATGCGCCGCATTCGTCCGAGTTTGGCTGAGGATATCGTCACGGTCGGCGACATCGAGATGGACCGCGCCGCCCACCGGGTGCGCCGCTCCGGTCGCGAGGTGCATCTGGGGCCAACTGAGTACAAGCTGCTCGATCACCTGATCCAGCATCCTGGTCGCGTCTTTTCGCGCGAGCAGCTCTTGGATGCGGTGTGGGGCTCGGATGTCTATGTCGAGGCGCGCACGGTCGATGTCCATGTCGGCCGCCTGCGCAAGGCGCTCAACATCGACAACATCGGCGATCCGATCCGCACTGTGCGCTCGGCCGGCTACGCGCTGGAAGACGCCGCCGTTCCGGCGGTGTAAACCGCGCCAACAGCGAAGCAAGCGAAACCAGCCCGCGGCACCAGTCGCGAGCTTTTCGCTTCGGCTGAAAGCCAGGCCCTAGCGGCAGATCTTGTGTGCGTGGGCGCCGCGCAACAGGTTGTGCAGCGCATCATGCGGGCTGGCAACGAGAACCGGCGCCTTGCGCGCCGTCTCGTTCTTCGCCGCTTCGGGTTTTGCGGACTTCACTTTTGGTTTTTCGACGCGTTTTTTCATCCGCGCTCTATATCACACACGCCCCATGCTGGGGAGGCCTTGCGGCGCTCCTCAGCAATAAGTTTGTGTCGCCAATCAGCTTGCGATCTTGTCCCGGCGCTGCTGCTGCGGCTGGTAGGCTTTGCGGGCGTGGGCTTCGCAATAAGGTGAGCCGGACTTCGGCTTGCGGCCGCAGAAGTGAAACTCGTTCTCGGATGGATCGCCGATCGGCCAGCGGCACATGCGGTCGTTGATCGTCAGGACGGTCGCGAAGTTGCCGTCGTCCAGCGTCAGCGGGTCCTCTTCCACGATCGGGGCCGGCGGAACATGGGCGCGGATTGACACCCGCGGTGTCGCCGGCAGGCGCGGACGCTCGACGCGGCTCGGGCTCGCCCGTCCAGCTAGGCCGAGACGGTGGACTTTGCCGATTACGGCATTACGCGTTACGCCGCCCAAAGCGCGGGCGATCTGACTGGCCGAAAGCCCTTCGGTCCAGAGAGATTTGAGCTGGTCGACGCGGTCATCAGTCCAATTGGCCTGGGTCATGCGGTTGCTCCTTTCGGCCATTTGCCACCACCTATCGTAGCGGCTCCAGGACCTCGCACAAGACATGGGGCTTAACCACTAGCCCTTCGTCCACAGGAACCGACTCAGCAGGCAAATGAACCCTGTGCACAAAAATTTTAGCAGCACGGTCAATTGGATAAGTGCGTATCCGGGCGCTGTGACACGACTTTGCTTGTGACCTGGGGGCAAAGCCGCTAAAGCCCCGGTTCCTTTATCCACATCTCTCGACTCGTCAGGAGGCTCAAGTGTTTCCGCAAGTGCTGCCAACCTACAATCGGACGGACGTCGCGTTCGTTCGGGGCGAAGGGCCTTACCTTTTCGCCGAGGACGGGCAGCGATATCTGGACTTCACGGCTGGTATTGCGGTCAACGCCTTTGGTCATGCCAATCCCCGCCTCGTCGCCGCGCTCACCGCCCAGGCGGGCAAGCTCTGGCACACGTCCAATCTTTTCCGCGTGCCCGGGCAAGAGGCGCTCGCCAAGCGGCTTTGCGAAGTCACCTTTGCCGACACGGCGTTCTTCACCAATTCGGGGGTGGAAGCCTGCGAACTCGCCTGGAAGATGGCCCGCCGCTATCAGTACGTCAGCGGCCATCCCGAGCGCTTCCGTGTCGTCTGCTTTGAAGGCGCTTTTCACGGCCGCACCATGGCGGCGATCGCGGCAGGCGGAAATCCGAAATACCTCGAAGGCTTTGGCCCCAAGGTGGAAGGTTTCGACACCATCCCGCCGGGCGATCTGAAAGCGGTGGAAGCCGCTATCGGTCCCCAAACCGCTGCGATCCTGATCGAGCCCATCCAGGGCGAAGGCGGCGTGCGCGTCATGACGCCGGAATACTTGCGGGGCTTGCGTAAGCTCTGCGACCAGCACGGCCTGCTTTTGATTTTCGACGAAGTGCAGTGTGGCATGGGCCGTACCGGCAAGCTGTTCGCTTATGAGTGGACCGGCATCACGCCTGATATCATGCCCATCGCCAAGGCGATCGGCGGCGGCTTCCCGGTCGGGGCGTGCCTCGCCACCGCCGAAGCGGCCAAAGGCATGACGCCTGGTACCCACGGCACCACCTATGGCGGCAATCCGCTCGCCATGGCGGTGGCCATCGAGGCCCTGACCATGGTGATGGAGCCCGACTTCCTGCCGCACGTGGGCGCCATCGCCAACTATCTGCAGCAGCAGCTCGGTCGGCTCGTCGCCGATCATCCCGATGTGGTTGCGGAAATCCGGGGGCAGGGTCTGCTCCTCGGCCTCAAGCTCAAGGTGCCCAACACCGAGTTCGTTACGGCCGCCCGACGAATGGGTTTGCTGGTGGTCGGCGCTGGCGACAATGTCGTGCGTCTGTTGCCGCCGCTGATCATTACCGAGAGTCACGTCCGCGAAGCGATGGAAAAGCTTTCCGCCGCCGCCCAGACGTTCGAAGCCAAATCCAAATAGAGGCTGCCCCATGAGCGCCGTTAGACATTTTCTCGATCTTTCCGATCACGATTCCGCCACCCTGACTGCCATCCTGAACGAAGCCAAACGGCGTAAAGAAGCCCGCAAAGGCCTGCCCAAGGGCGTGCCCGATGCCGACAAGCCGCTCGAGGGCCGCATCCTGGCGATGATTTTCGACAAGCAGTCGACCCGTACCCGCATTTCGTTCGATGTCGGCATGCGCCAGCTCGGCGGCACCACCATCATGCTGACCGGCGCGCAGATGCAGCTCGCCCGCGAAGAGACCATCGCCGACACCGCCCGCGTTCTGTCGCGCTATGTCGACATCGTGATGATCCGCCTTTTGGATCATGAGATGGTCCAGGACCTCGCCGCCAGTGGCGACATTCCGGTCATCAACGGCCTCACCAAGCTGTCGCATCCTTGCCAGGTGATCGCCGACCTGCTGACCTTTGAAGAGAAGAAGGGCCCGATCAAGGGGCGCACCATCGCCTGGAGCGGCGATGCCAACAATGTCTGCACCTCGTGGGTTCATGCCGCGGTGAAGCTGGGCTTCACCTTGCGCGTCGCGGCGCCGCCGGAATTGCAGGCGCGTCCGGCTCTGAAGGAGTGGGTCAAGGCTCACGAGGGCAAGGTTCAGTTCACCACCAATGCCGAAGAAGCCGTCGACGGGGCCGAGTGCATCGTTTCCGACGCCTGGGTGTCGATGGGCGACGAGGACACGACCAAACGCCACAATCTGCTCAGGCCTTATCAGGTCAATCCACACCTGATGGCGGCCGCCGCCAAGGACGCGATCTTCATGCACTGCCTGCCGGCGCATCGCGGCGAAGAGGTGACTGACGACATCATCGACGGCCCGCAAAGCGCCGTCTGGGACGAAGCCGAAAACCGCCTCCACGCCCAAAAGGCGATCATGCAATGGTGTTTGGGAAAGTTGTAAGCGTGTAACGGCCCAGCGGGGGAGATGACTATGGTGCAAACCCTTCTCTCCCTCTCAGGCCACACGCCCGCACTGCCGAAGTTGGCGAGTTCCGCGCTGGTTTTGATCGATTACCAGAACGAATACCTGAAGGGGCCACTGGAATTGCCCGATGCGGCGTCCGCCATCGCCGCGGCCGAGCGCGTGTTGCAGGCGGCGCGCGTTGCCGGCAGCCGCATCATTCATGTGCTGCAAAAGGGCTCCTCCGGCGGCTTGTTCGACCGCGAGGGGTGGGGAGGTCAGCCGATCGAGCAGCTCAAACCGGTGTCGATCGAAGCCGTCATCGAAAAGCCGCGCCCCTCCGCCTTCTACCAGACCGATCTGGCGATCCAGATTGGCGCCGGCGGCCGCTCGGTCATCTTCATGGGCTTCATGACCCATATGTGCGTCTCGACCACGGTGCGCGATGCGCTCGATTTCTCCTACGCCTCAACCGTGGTCGCTGATGCCTGCGCTAGCCGCGATCTGCCCGGCCCGAACGGCGTCGTCCCGGCCCGCACCATCCACGAGGCGGAACTGGCTGCCCTTGGCGACCGCTTCGCGGGCATCTTTACGGCGGCCCAAATCCTGAGTGCCCCTGCCGCCGATTGAATTTCGTCATCGAACCCCTATATCCCTTCGATCATGGAAAACTATCAACATGCCCCCGCAGGCGATTTTGTCCTGCCGTTCGATGTGGTGGAGGCCGGTGTCCGCGGCCGTTTTGTGCGGCTCGACGCAACCAGTGCGCAGGCCCTCGGCGTTCACACCTTGCCCGAACCAGTAGCGCGCGTCACTGCCGAGGTGCTGGCGCTCGCGACCTTACTCGGCACCGCGTTGAAACTTGACGGCCGCCTGACGGTGCAGACCAAAACCGATGGTCCGCTCGATCTTGTCGCTGCCGATTACTATGGTGCCATCGAGGGCAAGCCAAAGGGCGTGCGCGGTTTCGCCCGTTTCGATGCGGCAGCAAAGCTCGGCGATAAGCCTTTGTTTACGGACCTGATGGGTGCGGGGTCGCTCGCCATCACCATCGAGCCGGTGCGCGGCGGACAGAGTTATCAAGGCATCGTCGAACTGTCGCCTAAGGGCATCGCGGCGTCAGCGGAAACCTATTTCGAGCAGTCCGAGCAATTGCCGACGCTGATCCGCTTGGCCGCCGCACCTGTCTTCACGCCCGGTTCGAAAGAGCCGCAGTGGCGCGCTGGCGGCTTGCTGCTGCAGACCACGCCCGGTGCACCGCGGGCTGCCGATGATTGGGAGCGCCTGTCAACGCTCGCTGCCACGGTGGAAGACCTCGAACTGCTCGATACCATGCTGCCTGTGGAAACGCTGTTGTGGCGTCTCTTCAGTCAGGAAGAGGTGCGCGTGCAGCCGGCCGAACCGATCGTCTTTCGCTGCGATTGTGATCGCGAGCGCATTGCCGCCGTGCTCCAGTCCTACACCGACGCCGATCGCGCCGCCCTCGCCGACGAAGACGGAATCATCCGTGCCAAATGCGAATTCTGCGGCACGGTACATGAGATCGGCGAAGCGACGGTGCGTTAGCCTTCATTCCGGTTCGTCGGGTTCCCGATCACATGCAGGAATTCGCGCCGTGTTGACGGGTTGGTGCGGAAGGCGCCGTGGACGGTGGAGGTCACCATGGTCACGCCCGGCTTGTGGACGCCGCGCGTTGTCATGCATTGATGCGTCGCTTCGATTACCACCGCCACGCCTTTGGGATCGAGCACGCGTTGGATGCAATCGGCGATCTGCGCGTTCATGGTTTCCTGCACCTGGAAGCGGCGCGCGAAGGTGTCGACCACCCGCGCCAGCTTGGAGATGCCCACCACGCGCGCATTGGGCATATAGCCGATATGCGCCCGCCCGATGATCGGCGCCAAATGGTGCTCGCAATGGCTTTCGAAGCGGATGTCCTTCAGCACCACCATGTCGTCATAGCCTTCGACTTCTTCGAAGGTGCGTTTGAGGTATTCCTCCGGGTCTTCGGAATAACCCGAGAACCAATCCTCATAGGCCTTCACCACGCGTTTGGGCGTATCGATCAGTCCTTCGCGCGTGGGATCGTCGCCAGCCCAGCGTAGCAGCGTGCGGACGGCCTCTTCGGCTTGTTCGCGAGAAGGACGATTGGCATTGAGGTTGCGCGTTTCCGTCATGACAACACCTTTCGTACGGTGACCGGGGCGAGCCGCCGCAAGTGAATCCGGACCATGCTCATATTAATGGACTTGGCGACGCTCGTACGGACTTTCAAGGATGAAGGGCGGAATTTCCGCTTCGAACGCCTCGCCCGAGGCCGCCTTCATCTGATAGCGCCCGACCATATGACCCGAGGATGTCGTAAGCGGGCAGCCGCTGGTGTACTGGAAGCTTTTGCCGGGGGCGATCACTGGCTGGGCGCCGACCACGCCCGGTCCGCGCACTTCCTGGCTATGTCCGATCGCGTCGGTGATGTGCCAATAGCGCGACAGCAACTGAACCGGCTCCGGCCCGTTGTTCTCGATCGTTACCGTATAAGACCAGAGGTATTGTCCCTCTTCGGGGTCAGATTGGTCATCCAGGTAGGCCGACTCGACCGCTACCCGAATCCCCCGCGTCACGCGCTCGTACATGGCCAGAGTTAAGCCCGTCGCCGCACGAAAGGGCAAGCGTTCTGTTCACGGAGGTTAACGGGGTAACGCTATTTCCGCATTGCCCACAGGGCCTCTGCAAGATCGTCGCAGAGATCGGCAGGATCTTCGAGGCCCACCGCGATGCGCAGCAGCCCGTCGGTCACGCCGAGCTCAGCGCGCGCTTCCGGCGCCAGCTTGGAGTGGGTGGTGGTCGCTGGGTGCGTGATCAGGCTCTTGGCGTCGCCGAGATTGTTCGAGATGTCGATCAGCTTCAGCGCCCGTTCGAGCGCAAAGGCTTCGGTTTTGCCGCCGTCGATTTCGAAGGTCACGATGCCGCCGCCGCCATCCATCTGCGTTCTGGCAAGTTCATGCTGGGGATGATCGTCGCGGAAAGGATAGAGCACCCGCGTCACGCCCTTCTGGGCGCTGAGGAAATCCGCCACTGTCGCCGCATTTTCGCAATGGGCCCGCATCCTGAGGTCTAGCGTCTCCAGACTCTTCAAATGCACCCAGGCATTGAATGGGCTGATGGTCGGCCCCGTGTTGCGCAAAAAGGTTTGCAGATGCTCGGTGAGGAAATCAGGCTGGCACAGGATCATGCCGCCCATCGCGCGGCCCTGGCCGTCGATGTATTTGGTCGAGGAATGCACCACGATATGGGCGCCGAATTGCATCGGCCGTTGTAGCGCGGGGCTGGCAAAGGCGTTGTCGACCATCAGCCGCGCGCCGCACCCGCTCGCGATGTCGGCGATGGCCCGGATATCGGCGATCGCCAGCGTCGGATTGGCCGGCGTCTCCAGGAACAGCATCTTGGTCGCTGGCGTGATTGCGCTCTGCCAGGCATCGAGATCGGTGCCGTCGACGATGGTGGAGGTGATGCCGAAGCGCTTCAGGATGTCTTCCACCACGAAGCGGCAGGCGCCGAACATGGCGCGGGCGGCGACCACATGGTCGCCGGTTTTGAGCGACGCCAGGAACACCGCCGAGATCGCCGCCATGCCGCTGGCGGTGGCGCGGGCGCAAGGGGCGCCTTCCAGAGCGGCCATTCGGGCCTCGAACACCGACACGGTGGGATTGCCGTAGCGGGTGTAAGTGTAACCCTCGGCTTCGCCCTTGAAGCGGGATTCCGGCTCTTCCGGCGAGTCGTAGGCGTAGCCGGAGGTCAGGAACAGTGGTTCACAGGTTTCTTGGAAGGCGGTACGAATCTGTCCGCCGCGCACGGCCAGGGTCCGCGGCCGCCAGTTTTCCGGGTTCTTTTGTGTCGTCATCGTACTGATGTTGTTGCGCGCTTGCCGGGATGGGTCAAGTTCCCGTAAACACTGCATTCGAATTTGATCGCGATTCCAGACATGAAAACTATCAGTCCTCACGCTGCGCTTATTTATGTCATGGTGGTTGTCTCCGCCGCCGACGGTGCGATGCACGAACGCGAGTTGACGGTGATCGGAGATCTGGCGCGCCGGTTGCCGGCGTTCCGGGGGTTCGATCCTGACCGGCTGGGTGCCACAGTGGAAGATTGCTGTGCCATTCTACAGGAAGAAGAAGGCCTTTCGGCCGTTCTCGGGCTGGTTGTCGATGCGTTGTCGGGGCCCTTGCGCGAAACCGCTTATTGGCTGGCGCTGGAACTGGCGCTGACCGACCACCGCATTGCGTTGGAAGAGATCCGGGTGATTGAAACGCTCCGCCACGCGCTGGGATTGGATAAATTGGTGGCTGCCGCGCTCGAACGCGGTGCGCGCGCCCGGTATCAGATATCGTGAAGCGACTGGTTCTTCTGCGTCATGCCAAGGCCATTCCGGCGGCGCCGGATTTGGACGATCGCGACCGGCGGCTGGCCGATCGCGGCCGTTCCGATGCCATCCGCATGGGGCAGTTCCTCAAGGAAGAAAGTTGCGTGCCGGAGTTGGTGTTGTGCTCCACAGCCTTGCGTACGCGCGAAACGCTCGATCTCGTCGTGCCGCAATTGGGCGCGGCACCGGTCACGCGTCTGCTCCCCGAGCTTTATCTCGCCCGTTGGTTAACGATTGTGAATCTGGTGCGCCAGGTGCGCGAGAAAGCCGACACGATGATGATCGTCGGTCATAATCCGGGCCTTGAGGAATGCGCCAAAAAGCTGGCGCGGCCGCCGGGCGACACCAAGGCCCGCAAGCTGCATCAGTTGCTGCAGAGCGAATATCCTACCGCGGCCGTGGCAGTGTTCGAATTTGATGTCGACATCTGGAGCGCCATCGAACGCGGCGAGGGCGAGTTGCAGAACTTCGTGCGCCCGCGTGACTTTCGCGGCCCGGAATGACCCGGAAAACCCGCATAACGGGCGGTCCGTTCAAACGCGGACAATTCCGTTTTCTTTTTATTACCCACTCATTGAAGCGTCACAAATGAACCCTTATTGGGCAAGTAGCCGTTAAGGACGGCTGGTCTACTCCCTCACATACCGGGTGTTTAACCCGATAACAGTCCTGGGTAGAAAACCAATTAAGGGGTATAACAGTGAAGACGATCAAAACGGTTTTGACCGTGGCGGCAACGGTCATTGCGTTCACGGCGGCCTCGTCGGCCGGGGGCCTCAGCGAGCAGTTTGCGGCCTGTGCCGCGAAATTTGCCAATCCGAAATTGGCCGCCACGGTCATGCTCGAATGCACGGCCGCGGAGGGCAAGCTTAGTGACTGCAAGGTGCTCGAAGCACCAGCGCCAGCCAACGGCTTCGACAAGGCCGCGATGTGCGTTGCCGAAGTGTTACCGATCGGAACTCGCACTGGCGCAATTAAGGTTCCGGTGAAATTCAATCCGTCGTAACCGCAGCTTCGCGCGACAAGGACGGAGCGGCGTTCCTTTTCGAAGGGCGCCGCTTTCCTTTTTCAGGCCCGTGTTTTCAAGGATGTGTTTTCAAGACCGCGCGGCGGTGCGCTCGGCGAGGGCCAATACGCGCCAACCGAAGGCCACTTCCGGGCAGGGCTCGCCCATCAGTGTGGCGGTACGCTCGGCGATCAGCCGCCCGCCCATGGCTTCATAGAAAAAGCGTGCGTGGTTTTTCGCGTGGGCCCAAATCACGCAGCCCAACATCCCATTTTGCCGCAGGGACGCAAACGCGCCTTTGAGCAGCGCCCGCCCGACGCCCATCCCGAAGTAAGCCGGATCGACATAGAGCGTATAAATCTCGCCATCGAAGCCGAGTTCGCGGTCACGCACTGCGCCGAGGCTCGCCATGCCGATGATGCCGTGACGGCTGTCGGCTACCAGCACCGTCTCGCGGCCTGGGCTGCGGATCGCTGCTTCCCAGCGTGCCGTCTGCCCGCGCGGCGTCATCGCGCGCAGTAACGCGGTTGGTAAGACGCCGGGATAGGTGTCGTGCCAGGAGTCGATATAGACCTGCCCCACATCAGCGGCATCATCAAGCCGCGCCAATCTGATCTGTAGCGCGAGGTTTGTCATGGACAGAAGCTTTGCGCGATCCCGGTGGCCTCGCAAGCGCTTCATAGATTATTTTTGTCAGTGTTGCGCGTGGGTTGGTGATGGCGACAAAGATGAATGACCGTTTCTGCGGCAGGCAACGCGGCAAGATTCGCGCGGATTGCGACAGGCTTTAACGTTCGTTTGCCGCGCGAATGAGCGCTGTGCCGCAAGCTTGCCCAAAGGGAAGGCGGATGGTGGCCGGCATTCGCCGCCAGTTCCTGTCGCCGAAACTGATCGACGAAGTCCGTCTAGCCGTGCCGATCTCAAGAAAGACCGGACACTATTCCTCGAGCACAAGACACATCATGACGTTTCGGCGCCACCAACAAAATGGTGGTCACGCCCATCACGCATCTGTGGAGTCACGACGCCGTGCTCGAGGAAGTCGCTGACGAACGCGTGTACGCTATGACGGATTTTTCTGGTCGGTGGTCGCCGGCTGGGCTGCTGGGGCAGTCGCCACAACATCTTCGTTCTGCTGCGGCGCGGGGCCTACGAACAAGGATTCGTAGACGTAGTAGCCGACACCGAGGAACAGAGCGAGGGTGAGAACAATGGCGCCGATCGACTTCAGGGTCGACGAATAGGATTCATCCATGGCTGTCTCCATCCTGGGCTGGCCGACGGCTTATTAGCGCCGCACGTTAACCAGCCTCAGGGGAGACAATACGCCTGCCACATTTGCGCCACAATGGTATTCCGGAAACTTGCCGAATTATGGGCCATGCACTTCTGGCATGGCTTCGGCAATTTCAGCGGCTATCCGGTCCTTCCGGGCGGCCGGGCCGCGAGGCAGGATTTAGGAAGCCTGCCCCTCGGTGACGATCACTTCCGCATGGCGGACGCTCGTCTGGCTCTGCTCGCTGGTGACGCCGTCCATGGCGACCGTGGCGCTTGGCGCGGTCATCAGCGTGCTGTTGAGGTAGGTGGCGGTACCACCGACAACCGCCAAGGTAAGCAACCCGGCACCGGCAATCTTTTTGAAACTCAAGGACATAGCCCTCTCCTTTGGTAGTCAGCCAGGAGGGACGGTCCACTGCGGACTGTACTCGTCCCGGCTACGTCCAAGAGATAGGTGCCTTTGGCCGGACAACAATGTTTCGAATGCTGCACTGCAACAAGGGACGGCTATGCGCGCGCCGCATGGTCGCAAACCTTGAAAATCAGCCGGCGTTACCTAGTCGGTACTTAACAGTAGTGTCATGAGCAACCGGTCACGCCCCCGCTTCCGCCGCCTTCGGCGCCAAGAGGTGGCCGAACAGAAGTTTCACCACGATCAGCACTGCCGCGGCACCTACCATCAGGTAGACGTGCAGCATCCAGAACTGGCTATCCGGGATCGTCTTATAGAAGCCGCCCAGGATACCGACCAGGAACGTGTTGGCGATGAACAGGTGCCAGTAATAGACGCCCAGCATCGTTCCGCCGAGGCCCTTGGGCGCGGCACGCGAATAAAGCGCCAAGCCGACCGGCAGCACCATGGCGAAGCCGGTGTCGTTGATGAGGTGGAAGGCCACGGCCCAGATGAGGCCCACCGGCTGATGAGTCTGGGCGACTATGTCGGAAGCGCCAGCCAGCGCTATCGGCGCGAACATGCTGATCAAGACGCCGATGATGATCTTGGTGAGTTCGTCGGGCTCCTTGCGCTTCTTGCCGTACCAGCGCCAGAAACTGATGACGGCGATCATAGTGACGAAGCTGAACACGGCGTCGAACGACATCATCCAGGTGCTGGGAACCGTCCAACCAAAAAATGTCAGCTGGTAGTTCGCTTCCGACCAGACGAGATAGACGTTGAAGATCTGCTGGTTGCCGACGATCGAGAACGCCAACACCGGTAACAACAGTACCAGCAGAACCAGCGCCGCCCAGTCGCGTGCCGTGAAAGGCTCGCGCTTTTCCTTGGGTCCGGCTCGCTTCACCGGTTCGGGCGGGAAGGTCTTGCGGCCGAGCAGGTAGGTCGTCAATCCGATTGCCATGCCAACGCCAGCGGCGATGAACCCCAAGTGCCAATCGACCTTTTGGCCGAGTCCGCCGCAGATGATGGGCGAAAACACCACCGCGAACTGGATGCCCATCATGTAAATCTGGAAGGCGTCGGCCCGGCGGTTGTCGGTCTTGGAATAGAGATCTCCCACCTGCGCGGCGATATTGCCTTTGAAACAACCGATGCCCACCAGCAGCACCGCCAGACCCCACAGGAAAGTTTGGTTGAAGGCGAGCAAGAAGGTGCCGATCACCATCAAGACCGACCCCAGCGTCACGGTCAGAGTCCGCCCGAGCAGGCGGTCGGCGACCAGCCCCCCGATCACTGGCGTGACATAGACCAGCCCGGCATAGAGCTGCGAGGTGTACGACGCGTACGCCATGTCGGTTTTGTGGAAGATCATCGGCAGGCAGACGATCAGCCAGTCGAGCCCCTGCCGGAACGTCTCGAAGCCCCATACCTGTTCGATATGGCCGGGCTGCAAGAGGTATTTGAACAGGTACAGCGTCAACAGCGCTTGCATGCCGTAGTAGCAGAAGCGCTCCCAAAATTCGCTAGCCGCCAGCCACAACAAGCCGATGGGATGGCCCAGGAAGGTGCGCTGCGGTTTTGGCTGTTCGGCAATGCTCACGGTCTGCCCCGTTGGTTCTGACGCGGCGGCACTGTCGCCCCAAGACCTGCCCCTGGCAAGCCGAACAGATGTGTCCTTGTTACCGCGGCCGTTGACGCGATGGATTAAGCTATCGTCCGGTCGCATTGCGCCAAGGTTTCGCGCACGATCTTGCTGGCCGTTTCGCTTTGTCGGGATCTCCGGCCGCAGCCAGGCCCTCTTATCGCACCTAAGCATCGGCCCTCACTTCATCGGCGGATCGTCCGGCGGCGGGACTGGCACGCCGGCGTCTTTCAGTTGCTTGATCAGGTCGTCGCTGCGTGCGCCCTCGACGTCATGAAGATTGAGCTTTGCCTCGGCGCGTTCCTGATAGCCATCGTATTCCTGCGGCTGCAGCGTGATGCGCTGATCGATGTTCTTTAGCGCATCGGCCCAGTGGCCGAATTCGTTGTAGACATAGGCGCGTTCGTGCAGCGCCCGGTAGTTGCCGGGAAACAGCGTTATCGCTTGGCTGAGAAGCGCGATCGCCGCGGGATAGGTTTTGAAATCGTGCTGGTCGATGATCTCGTAGGCGCGTCGGTAGAGCAGGACCGACTTGGCGGTCGGATCGGCTTCCTTGGCGATGGCCGCGCCGCAGGCCGCCTCGGCGACGGACGTTTCGCCGCCGAAGTCGTTGCAGCCGGGCGGATCGGGCATGTCGTCGGCACGGGCGCTGACGCTGAAGGCCGCCAAGGCCAGGACAAAGCAAATCGCGCGCATACGGTCCCCCCGAAAAAACGCGGTGCCCGTCATGCTCGCACCGTTCCAGGGTTACGCCCATAAGGCGAATCCGCATGGCTATTTCCGGCGCAACAGGCGGGCGGCCGGGTGTTCTATGGCTTTCGTCAGTGCGGCGCCCCACACGATGCAAATGACGATCAGTAGGAATGGCTCGGCCCACCACATCAGATCGGAAAAACGCGCACCCAGGATCATGGTGTCGCCGGGCGGATACCAGCGCTGTTCAAAATAGCGGATCGCTTGCAGCCAGAAAGTTTGGCCCATGTAGACGCCGTAGGACCATTCGCCGAGCCGCAGCGGCACTTTGGTCGCCAGCGCCTTGGCCAGGAAGCCGCGATCGAAGGCGATGACGAAGATCAGAACATACAGCGCGGTCGCCAGCCACAGATCGTTCACCGTATGCGACCAGCCGGTGCCATAGGTCGCCCACAACAGATAGACCAGCGCCGCGATTTGCGCGGCGTGAAAGACCCATTCGGGTAATTCGTCGACGCCCGATTTCTTCGCTTGCCGGTACAGCATTGCCAGGCCGACGCCGACCGCAAATCCGGCCATGCCACGGAAAACGCCATCGTGATAGGTGATGTCGATGCCGTGCCTGGACGTCACGGCGAGACACGTCAGCCAGGAAATGCCGAAGCCGATCAGCACCAGGCCCAACCACCAGCGCCCGCGCGACAGCATCACGTAAAGCGGGAACAACAGGCACAACGCGAATTCGACCGACACGAACCACGATGCGCCGTTCCAGGTCAGCCATGGAAACAGATTCCAGCCTTGCACCAGCAGCAGGCTGGCGACGAAACTCGGCCAGGTGTTAATCGGCGGCCACGGCTGGTGATAGATCGACAGATAGCCGCCCCAATAGGACAACTGGTTCAGCGTCCACATCAACAGCAGCATCGTGATCAGCGTCACAAAATGCACCGGATAAAGCCGTGCCAACCGGGCTTTCAGGAATTTGAGATAAGCGCCGCCGTTCCAAAAATCCCGCGCCCGCGCGTCGTAGACATAGACCAGGATGAAACCGGACAGCGCGAAGAAGAACTCGACCCACACGTAACCGCGGCTCACCGGCAGATCGAACCATTTGCTGCAGGTGAAGAAGTAATGCCACCAGCTCGTGCTGCAAATGGCTTCGTCCATGCCGCGATAGCTGCGGCCTTCGCAGAAATGGAACAGCACCAGGATCAGCGGCGGAAAGGCTCGCGCCCCGGCCAGGGATTTGATCTCGACGGCGCGTTTGCTCATGGGCCACCAAGCTCGGAGAAATGCCGGTTCACCGCATCGACCGCGGCCTTCAGTCTGGCGTCACGGTCGCCTGAGATGATTTCGAAGGGCAGGCCGCGCTTTTCCAGTTCCTCGCGGCAGATGCGATAGAAGCGCTGGCGGGCGCTGTCGCTGGGGAAATAGCGGGTGCCGTCGTCCGCCCACGGAATATCGATTTCGGCAAGGAGATAAAGATCGGCGGTTTGGGTCACCGCATCGAGATCGGGCGGGCGCACGCCGAGCAGCATGTCGGCCCACAGCGCCGTCATCAGCCGGTCGGTATCGAGGATGAGAAGCCGGTTCGCCTGTCGCTTGGCGGCAAATTCGAGGGCAGCTTGGCCCTTAACGATGTTCCGCAAATCGTCGGCCTTACAGTAGGTGCCGAAAATTTCGCAATAGGTGCGGCCGTATTCTGGCGCCGCGATGGTATGGAAATGGGCCGCCAAGCGCTTGGCCAGCGTCGACTTGCCGGTGCTTTCGGGACCGAACAAGCACACCGTCTTGACGTAATGGGCGCGCACCGGGGCGGGCAGGTAATCCCAGAAGAGATACGGATTACGCTGCACGTCGCTGCTCGACACCGGCGCCGCGGTGCGGTCGGGATCGAACGGCACGTGACGGGCGCCGAGTTCTTCCGCCAGCCGCCCGCCGTAAGGCTCGCTGGTGAAGACGAAATCGATCGGCTCGGGG
>WSSedL1CaDRAFT_10001135_pt1 | contig 16502 bp, 18 predicted proteins | sample WetSurSL1Cattail_FD_9464 | JGI IMG/M metagenome (IMG submission 9464)
CCGCTTAAGGATAATTTTAGCTTTTTTAAGCAGAATTAAAAATCAAACCTAAATAAACTGAAATGAAAAAACCGCCTCAAATTATGTTTTGAGACGGCTTCTTTTATAAAAGGTATCATTGAAATTAATAATTCCACATATCCGACTCAAAATCACGAATTTTTTCTTTCACTCGTTCTGCTTCTAGCAATTGACTTTGTGCATTGTCTTTCATGTATTCCTTAATTTCTCTATCGCCATAAACATTTTCTTCTTTGTAAATCACACTATTAAATCGTCTAGAATTCAATATTTGATCGAAAGAAATTGGCATAGCCGAATTTTTATCATTAAAAGCTTTTGCTTCATGCAAAACTTCTCTGGCATCTGGGAAGAAAATCCAGAACAATTCAATATAATCTTTCTCATCACTATTCATCGTGTACACATCTGGAGTAACAGGACAAATCGCTAATAAGCGGTATTTTAATTCACTCTGACGTTTGTCAAAATACCAAAATCCTTTAATCTTGTACTGAGTGACATCTTGAGCTGTTAAATCTGATCTCATAATGTATTCTGGCGAAACACTTTGACCAGCATTTATTTGCTCTCTACCCGCATCTGTTGTATCAATACGACTTAATGAAGCTTGAATATCACGATACGTTTTTTTCGTATTAAAATAACTATCCGAATACACTTCAGTAATACTTTCTTCTTTTATAGCTCTTGTCAACACATCATAAAGAGAACGTCTGTCTGAACCAATATTAGCAGTATCAATTGGAAAATATAGTGGAAAGTTAATTTTTTCACTCAAATCAATTATTTCCCAAACCATTTTGCCCATCAAAACATCTCTATCATGAACGTAACCATAAGCTAATGGTTTATCATTATCTGAAATTTGTTGAGCTCTACTCTTCATTCCAATTTCTTCTGGAATTTTAGCATTCAGCAAATTAGACTGAGCATAAGAAGCTACTCCTCCAATTAAAGAGATTGCTAGTATCAAAAAATTTCTCATATTCATCATAGTATCATTAATAAGAATCGATGTAGCCTTATGGGCAAAACATATATTATTGAATTTCAAAAATAACTGGAGCAGTTCTTGGCAATAAATAACTACCAGCACCAACTAATTTAGTTTTAATTTCAGAAATAGTAACTTGGTCACCTCTACCTGCTTTAGCAAGAACAGCTTTACATTGCGCATTTAATTTATTCCCTTGAACAACCACGGTAGGCTGACCTGTAATTTTTAAATTAAACCCAACAACATCTAGATTAACATCAAAGTCAAAATCCTCTAATTTAGCGCCAATTGTAGCAATTTCTAGATTTGATTTAGGTCCTTTAACAACACCTGTTTCTCCTCTAACCGTACCTGTTGGACCAGGAATTCCTTTGATTCTAAATACTTTTTTATCAGAAGCCACTTTACCATCAGCCATTTTACCAGAAACGTTAATTACTACTTCGTTTCCTGCTTGTGGGCTCATAGTATATTTTCCATTTCCTACTTTAGACAAACCTGGAGCTGAAGCATTAACATCTTTATCAGCAATTCCTGCAAATGAAATAGAAATTGGGTTAACAACTCCTCTATATACTACATTCATTTTATCAGCTGAAATTGTAGCTGAATTAGGTCTTGGAACTACAACATACTTTCCTTGAAATTTAAGTGGAACCGTTTTCCCATCTTCAACAAAGGTAAATTGACCTCCAATGGTTTGTTCTCCTACTCCACCTGCTGTCAAAGAAATAACTGCCTGACCATTTACAATTTTTCCAGGTCCTGAAAAAGAAGTTGGTTTTGTGTTTTCGTCATAACGACCTAAAACTACTTTTCCTGTAACCGCTTCTCCTTGAAAATAAGCATTTTTATCTAAAACAACAATTGCTTGATAATTGCTATAAGAAGCAGCAGCCACTGCCGCTTTTCCTAAAGCTGCGCTATACACATCAGATTCTGCTTTATTGATGTCATTTTGCCAAGTCGAAAGTTTTGCCACTGATGCTATAGCAGGGAAACCTTTAAAATGATAAGACAAAAATTTATCTTTTAAACCTTCTTTATTTTTAACATCAGAAACATCAAACTTTTCTTCTACTTCTTTAATAATACCAGCGTATTTTTTATCTCCACCTAAAGTAGATTTGATATCGGCTTTGTATTGATTAATGGTTGCAATGATTTCGTTACCTTTTTTTGTATAACCTTCACCGGTAAACCAATCGTCAATATTATCCCCCTTATCCATTTCTTCATACGGTAATTTTCCTGTTTCAGGATCTACCTCATACCCTTTAGTCGCCTGCTCTTTTAAAGAAGCGATGTAATTATAGAAATTATCTGTTATTGCTTTTATTTTATGAGCTGTTACTGATGCTTCAGCAAATTCACCTTTAGCTTCAGCTGCTTTAGCATCTAAAGCATTTAACATTTGCTCATTGGATTGTATTGAATTTTTGTTTGAACTTTCAAATTTTTCGTTCATTAATCCAAAACCTGATATTACTTCTTTTGAAACATTCATTGCCAACATAGCGATGAAAACCAAGTACATCAGGTTAATCATCTTCTGTCTAGGGGTTAGTTTTCCTCCTGCCATATTTTCTAATAATTAGTTGTAGTAGTTTTTTTTAATAGTCTCGAACTTAATTATTATTGTTTATTATTCATTGCAGAAAGCATACCTCCATAAACATTGTTCAATGAAGAAATGTTTGCAGTCATCGATTGCATTTGCTCTTTTAATTTAGAAGCATTATCAGCAATTTCTTTGTTTGCTTCTGCATTTCTAGAAGCACTTTCTAATTGTACTTTGTATAAACTATTCAAAGCTTCCATTTGAGCAGCAGCCATAGACAATTCGTCACTGTATTTTTTTGTAGCAGCTATTCCGTCAGCAGCAGGAGCAATTCCTTTAGCAGCCGATTCAAAATTTTTGATACTATTTCCTAAACTTGCCATCAATTCACCATCGATTTTAGCATCTTTCAATAAGTTATCTAATTTTTGAGATAATAATCCTTGAGCCTCAGAAGGAGATTCAGCTTTTGGTTTTCTATTAGTAGCTGGAGTTCCATTAGCTAGTTCGGGGTAAACTAGAGTCCAATCCAATTCATTATCTACAGGTTCAAAAGCAGAAAGAGCAAAAATAAAAGCCTCTGTTAATAATCCAATAGAAAGCATTAAAGTACCAGTTAACGGTCCAAGTTCAAAGTGAGTAATTTTAAAAAGAGCTCCAACAATTACAACTGCTGCTCCCATTCCATACGCAAAATTCATTGCTTTTTTGCCTAATAATGCCATAATCTTAGTTTTTTAAATAGTTAGTGTAGGTTTTATTTATATTTATTAAGGGTGTTTTTTTTATCTTTTACTTAAGCCATTAGATGTACCAGTAGTTTGAACCCCCATGTAATCTTGAACAGTTCTAAATCCAATAAAACTTCTCGCTGAATCAGCATATTCAAAATCTCTAGTACTTACTTGCAAGAAATAAGCAACATCTTTCCATGAACCTCCACGAACAACTTTACGTTTGTTAGATGCATCTAAAACATTAGGATTCATTGTTGACACATATTCGTAAGCATTTGGATCATAAGAAGAATCAGTCCATTCGGCTACGTTTCCTGCCATGTTATACAAATTATAACCATTTGGCTCGTAAGATTTAGCTTCAACCGTATACAAAGCTTGATCGGCAGCATAATCTCCTCTATTAGGTTTGAAATTAGCTAAGAAACAACCTCTATCGTTCTTAGTATAAGGACCTCCCCATGGATAAGTAGCAGATTCTAAACCTCCTCTAGCAGCATATTCCCATTCTGCTTCTGTTGGTAATCTGAAAGAGTTAATCAAATCACGACCACCTTTTTTAGATTTAATATAAGAATTTTTGTTTAAAGTTCTCCAAGCACAAAAAGCTTTAGCTTGAGTCCATTTCACTCCAACTACAGGATAATCTCCATAAGCTTTATGCCAAAAATAATCGTTGTGCATTGGCTCATTATACGAATAAGCAAAATCTTTAATCCAAACTGTAGTATCTGGATAAATCTTTACCTCTTCTGTTCTAATAAAATCTTTTCGTTTACCCACTTTAGCTTTGGCAGCAGCTTGAATATCCATCCAAGAATAACGGAATTTCAATTTATCTACATCAATAGAACGCAAACCATTATAGGATTCTTCAATTGGAATATACATGGAATCCATTACTTCAACATAATACTCGTCTGGATATGCTTTTGGATCATTGATTAGTTTTACCTTTTTATTTAACTTTCTACCCGCATAAGGATCATCTGCAGTACCCATACTATAATAATTGTCATACATGTACTTATCATAAGCAGTCATCTTTTCTGGATCAGCATCATTAAAGGCAAAATCCCCAATACTTCCTGCTTTTTTACCTTTGGAATCTGTAGATTTAACTCCAAAATCTTCTGCCATTATAGCCAATTTCATTCTGATTGTAGAATCTTTAACCCACTCTACAAACTGACGGTATTCGCTATTAGTGATTTCGGTTTCATCCATATAAAAGGAACGTACAGTTACCGTTTTAGTTTGAGCATCTTGTACACCAGCTATATCTTCATCAGATTTACCCATAATATAGGCGCCACCTGGGACTAGAGTCATTCCATAAGGTTTTTCAGGATGCCATTTTGCACCTTTAACACCGACTAACTCACCTTTATCACTTGATTTACCACAGCTTATTAAAAGTGACAAAATTGCCATAAATGCAATGAACTTCTTCATATAAATTCGGGTTATATATTCTTTATTTTTTAAGTGTGTAAACGTATTTATTATTTATTAATAAAACAATCTTTTTTTTCTCTTAATTAAAAACTTAACCAAATGTAAAGTTAATTAAATTATAAAAAAAATATTTTATCGATAAAATGCATAAAAATACGATTAAAAACACATTTATCCGATGAAACGTAGTTTTTTAACTACGCTAACTCAAAATAAAACTTAATTACTAACTATTTCAATAAATTAAAAGTTGGCTTAAATTACATTTTTTCTTTGTGCTTTCCACCACCTTTCAGGCAATTCCTGATTACAAGCACCTAAATACTCTTCATAAGAACAAGGTAATAACGTATTTCGCTTTAGTTTATTATTCCCATTAGTAATAAAAGGTATTTCTATCCACCAACGATCTGTTTTATCACTTTTATAAAAAACAAGTGTTTCATCCTCTATAGGAACACTATATCTAATATAATTTTCTCTACTACCAAAAGGGTATTCCTTAGAACGATAATGATAACCTTCTATAAAATACCAAATAATTTGTGTGATTAGAATAGCTTCTTGATGCGAATTATGATGATTAAAAATCCCAAACATGGAAACCTTATCACTAATTCCAGCATATCTTGCCAAAGCACAAATTTCTTTTCCGTTGAAACCATTTGGAGCAAAAGAAACAAAATTCCCAGAATCAGCTGATTTAACGGAATTTAAATCTAAACTAACAATATCAGCATCTCTAAAAACAGGTTCGGCAAGGGCTATATTATTAGAAACTTCTCCAAGACGATAACCATCAAAAAATAGTTTTTCGATTAGATCTATTTCTTCTTGAGAATTGTAATAGGTTTGGTAACCAATGTTACAGAAATTAAATAAATTATTGGGTTCATCAATAATCATTTGAGACAAATAAGAATTGCTAGACATCGATTCTTCCTCTTTACCAAAGTCGAATTTACTATCTATAGCAACTAAATTCACCATTTGCTCTAATTCATCATACGCACGATACATGCTGTAAGTCAAATCTTGAGAACCGCCAATAACGATAGGAATTATTTTCTTTTTTATCAAATCAGAAACTACTTTGCGCAAAGCAAAATAAGTATCTTCTTTTGTATTTCCTGGCAAAATATCACCTAAATCTGCAATAGTTGCATCCCAGTTCCCTGGAAACATAGTGTACAATTCCTGCCTTATTACCGATAAATCACCTTGATTTTTAATATTATCACTTCCGCGATTTTCTAAAACACCAATTAAAGCAATTTTTACTTTATCCAAATCTGGTAATTCATTTTTAGTATGAAAAACCACCTTACTTCCCAGCTGCTGAGAACTTAGCGTTTTTAACAACACTAAAAACTCCTCATTTATTGGCTCCAGAAAATCAAATCCCATCATAATATATTATTCTCCACTTTTACTTCCCAAGAATAACAGGAAAATACAAGTTTTATTTCTTTTTAGTTGTAGTCTTTTTTGCTGCTGGTTTTTTAGCGGCAGCTTTCTTTGCTGGGGCTTTTTTCGCAGGCGTTTTTTGAGCAATCAATTCTTGAACTTCTGCTAATGTCATTTTTGCAGCATCAACATCTTTACTCAATTCAATTTTGATTTTACCCTTGGTAATTACCGAACGTCCCCATCTTGCTTTTTCAACTAGAATGCCTTCTTCTTCCCAATTATGAATAACTTTATCAATATTCTTTTGAATTTTATCTTCAATCAAAGCTTCAATATCCACTTGTGATAAATGATCAAAATCGTATTTTTTACTTACATTGATAAACATCCCATCCCATTTGATAAAAGGTCCAAAACGACCTGTTCCTTTTTGCACACCTTCTCCTTTGTAAGTAGCAATTGGAGCATCGGCTTTTATTTTTTCATCAATTAATTCTTGCGCTCTTTCTTTTGTTACTGCCAAAGGATCTTCACCTTTTGGCAACGATATAAAAACACTTCCGTGACGCACATAAGGACCAAAACGACCGTTACTTACCTCAACTTCTTCGTCTTTATAAGTTCCTAATGATTTTGGCAACAAAAACAAATTTAAAGCTTCTTCCAGAGTGATGTTTCCAATGTTTTGCTCTTTCATCAAACTAGCAAATTTCTTCTCTTCATCCTCAGCATCCCCAATTTGAGCCATTGGTCCAAATTTACCCAAACGAACAGAAACGGGTTTTCCCGAAGCAGGGTCAGTTCCTAAAATACGTTCTCCGCTTTCTCTATCCGCATTGGCTTCTACATCTTTTACAGTAGGATGAAATTGATCGTAAAACTCTTTCATCATCACTGCCCATTCGATATTTCCTTCGGCAATTTCATCAAAATCCTGCTCTACTTTAGCAGTAAAATTATAATCCAATATGTTCCCAAAATTCTTCACTAAGAAATCGGTAACAATGGTTCCAATATCTGTAGGAACTAATTTCCCTTTATCAGAACCGGTATTTTCTTTCAACAACTTTTCGGCAACCTTACTCGATTGCAAAGTCAACTGTGTATAATTACGTTCATTTCCTTCCAAAGTTCCTTTTTCAACATAATTTCTGTTGATAATAGTCGAAATTGTAGGCGCATAAGTAGATGGACGACCAATACCTAATTCCTCTAATTTCTTAACCAAAGAAGCTTCGGTATATCTAGCTGGTGGTCTTGAATAACGCTCCGTAGCCGTAATGTAAGTATTCGCTAATTTTTCGTTCACTTTCATAGCTGGCAACATGCCTTCTTGTTCTTCTTCATCGTCATCATGACCTTCTAAATAGACTTTCAAGAATCCTTCAAAAAGCAATACTTCACCCGAAGCAGTAAAAATTTCTTTATGAGCACTTGCTTCAATCTTCACATTGGTACGTTCTAATTTCGCATCACTCATTTGCGAAGCCAACGTTCTTTTCCAAATTAAATCATATAAACGCGCTTGATCTCTATCAATATTTACCGTGTGACGTGACATATCCGTTGGACGAATCGCCTCGTGAGCTTCTTGTGCGCCTTTGCTTTTATTGGTAAATGTTCTTGGAAAAGAAAATTCCTTACCATAGGATTTAATGATTTCAGCCTGAGCTGCATCCATTGCTTCTTTAGATAAATTCACACTATCCGTTCTCATGTAGGTAATCAATCCCGCCTCATACAAACGTTGCGCTAATTGCATAGTGATTCCAACGGGCAAATACAATTTACGAGCCGCTTCTTGTTGTAAAGTCGAAGTAGTAAATGGCCCTGTAGGTGTTTTTTTAGTTGGTTTTGTTTCTAAATCTGAAACTTTATAAGTAGAACCAATATTTTTATTTAAAAAATCTTCGGCTTCTTTTTTAGTATTGAAATTCTTAGGCAATTTAGCTTTGAATGATTTCCCCGCTTCATTCGTGAATTCAGCAACAACCGAATAAGATGCAATTGCTTTAAAATCTTGAATTTCGCGTTCTCTCTCCACAATCAAACGAACAGAAACCGATTGTACACGACCAGCAGAAAGTCCACCTTTGATTTTTCTCCAAAGAACAGGCGATAATTCGTAACCAACCAAACGGTCTAAAACACGACGCGCTTGTTGTGCGTTAACTAAATTATAATCAATTTCACGTGGGTTATCAATTGCTTTTAGAATAGCATTTTTAGTAATTTCATGAAAAACAATACGCTTTGTTTTTTTAGAATCTAATTTTAATTCTTCTGCTAAATGCCAAGAAATCGCCTCACCCTCGCGATCCTCATCACTTGCTAACCAAACCATTTCGGCTTTTTTAGACAATCCTCTCAATTTAGTTACTAGCGCTTTTTTATCAGCCGAAACTTCATATTTTGGTTTAAAACCATTTTCTACATCCACACCAATTTCCTTAGATGGCAAGTCGGCAATATGCCCGTAACTTGACTCTACTTGATAATCGCTTCCTAAAAATTTCTCGATTGTTTTCGCCTTTGCAGGTGACTCTACTATAACTAAATTCTTTGCCATTGCTCTATTTTTCTCAGACAAAAGTAGAAGTTTTTTTTAAATATAATGCTTTTGCCAATTTTTAAAATTAAATTCGTTTCGGTTTACTACATTCCTTTTTTCAAAATACCTATTAGAAAATTCCTCGCAATGCAAAGACAAAATCAATTCAATCAGCTCAAAACAACAACCCAATGGGACATCATTATAATAGGTGGTGGCGCCAGCGGATTAGGCACTGCGGTAGATGCAGCCAGCCGAGGATACAAAACGATTTTGTTTGAAGCTGTGGACTTTTCCAAAGGAACTTCCAGCCGAAGTACCAAGCTGGCTCATGGCGGTGTTCGGTATTTGGAACAAGGAAATATTGCTTTAGTTCGAGAAGCTTTAAAAGAAAGAGGATTAATGGCTAAAAATAGTCAACATTTAGTCAAAAATCAATCTTTTGTGATTCCGAATTACAATTGGTGGGGCGGTTATTTTTATACGATTGGGCTTAAAATTTACGACCTATTAGCTGGAAGTTTAAGTTTGGGAAAATCAGCATACATTTCGAAGAAAAAAACAATTGAATTACTTCCGACGGTGGAACAAAAAGGATTGCAAAGCGGCGTTATCTATCATGACGGACAGTTTGACGACTCAAGATTAGCCATAAATCTAGCACAAACTGCAATAGAAAATGGTGCTTGTGTTTTGAATTATATAAAAGTTATTGAACTTCTAAAAGACCATAACAATCAAGTTATTGGAGTTGTTGTTGAAGATCAAGAATCAGGTAAAAAACAGCAAATAAAAGGAACGGCAGTTATTAATGCGACTGGCGTTTTTACGAATTCGATTATGAAGATGAACGACACCGTGTATAAAAAATACATTGTGCCGAGTCAAGGAATTCATTTGGTTTTTGACAAATCGTTTTTACCTGGTAACGATGCGTTGATGATTCCAAAAACGAGTGACGGCAGAGTGCTGTTTGCTGTGCCTTGGCATGATAAAATTGTAATTGGAACAACCGATACTTTAATGAAAAGCCATAGTTTAGAACCCATTGCTACCGAAGAAGAAATACAATTTGTACTCGAAACGGCACAAGAATTCTTGTCTAAAAAACCAACTAGAGCCGATGTTTTGTCTGTTTTTGCGGGATTAAGACCGCTGGCTGCTCCCGAAGAAAAAGGACAAAGCACCAAAGAAGTTTCCAGAAGCCATAAAATTATTGTTTCCGAAACCGGATTGATTACTATTACGGGTGGAAAATGGACGACTTATAGAAAAATTGCCGAAGATCTTATTGACAAAGCAATTGCTGTACATCATCTTCCAAAAGCGATTTGTAAAACGGAACATTTAGCTATTCACGGAAACAAACCAACGACTGATTTAGACCGAGAAAACCATCTTTATATTTATGGAACTGATCTGGAAGGAATTTTAAAACTACAGCAAACCGAACCCGAACTGAAAGAAAAACTACATTCTGATTACGATTATACGCTTGCCGAAGTAGTTTGGGCAATTCGTTATGAAATGGCTCGAACGATAGATGATGTTTTAGCCAGACGCGTGCGATTATTATTTTTGGATGCTCGTGCAGCCATAGCTTCTTCTGAAAAAGTGGCGAATTTATTAGCCAAAGAATTAGGTTATGATGAATCTTGGAAAGAAAATCAAATGGCTGATTTTAAAACGTTGGCTAATGGATTTTTGTTGAAGGAGTTTCGGGTGCAATAACAACAACTGACCCAAAACACTGAAAAACCCTAGTTGCGGAGTGACAGCGGTTCCGTTCAACACGGGTCTCATTATGTTGCTAATCAACCAACTGCTATTAGCAGGAGGTTTTATTTATTAAGTTAAGGTTTTAAAAAAGAATACATTTAATTTTCTTTTTTTCCATATATTTGTCCAATATTTTTATATATAAAATTTCTTAAACTTATGGCTAAATTAACAAAAACACCTCTTGAAAATCAACCGCAAGAGGATACTATTCGAATTAAAGGAGGTGATTTAACTTTGGAAGCTACTGTCGTTAGCGGTAAAGAGGGAGAACATTTTATATCTATTATACCTTCTTTAATGATTAGTGGATATGGCTCTACAGAACAGGAAGCAATTGATTCTTTAGATGAAAATGTTGAAACTTTTTGTGAAGATTTCATGAAACTTAATGCAGAACAAAAGAAAACTGAATTAGTTAAACTTGGATTTTCACAAGTTCCTTATCATAGAAAGAATTTTTCTAAATTGTTTGTTGATGAGAATGGATTATTACAAGGTTTAGAAAATGTAACCATTAGAAAAAATAAGCAATATAAACTAGCTTGTTGAATTTTTTAAATGGGAAACAATAGACCAGTAAAAACGAAAGATTGGATTTCGTTTCTAAAAGCACATAACTGTAAATATCTTAGAACAAAAGCTTCGCACGATCATTATAAATGTCCAGGTTGTACACGTACAATAACTCATCGTGAAAAAGATAAAGATATTCCATCACTACATTTAAGAACTAATCTTTTCAGTATGGGATTAACTATCGACTATTTGTATAAATGGATTGAAGAAAACTGCTAGAGTTTTTATAACTACCAGTATATTTTTTGTTTATTACCTTTGATTTACAACAAATTACTACTAACATTCCCGCGCTACAAGCAGCAACTTCTCCACAAAAAAAGAAGACTATACATCCTCTTGATTCCGATAGCTATCGGGACTTATCAATTATTTATCGAAAAGCCCATAGTTGCGGAATGACAGCTGTTCTCCCGAAGCATCGGGCAATGTCATTTAGTGAAGGAAAAACACTTACCGTTTGTCATTCCGAAGAATGAGGACACGAGCGTTAGCGAACTGGCGAAGCAATCTCACTAGTTGCTTACGTTATGTGATTTCTCCTTCGTCGAAATGACACAAATAGGCTTAACTTAAGACATTGCGCATCGGGACAAGCAGTTCAACACGAGTTTCATTGTTCGTGCTATTCAGGCAACTCTATCTGTTAGTGGTAGGTATTATTAGGGATTTCTCCTGTTTCAATTAAATTATAAAATTCATCGGCATTTAATAAAATAGCATTTTGTTCTTCTGCTTTTTTTATTTTAGACGGACCCGCATTATCGCCACAACACAAAAAATTTAGACTTACAGTAACACTTTTTGCAATATGAAAATTGTTTTTTTCTGCAACTTTAATTAAATTGTCTTTCTCAGGTGGAGTAAAACCTGTAAAACAAATTTCTATTTTAAGTTCTTTTTTGGGTTTTAAAGAATATACAATTTCCCAACCTTGTTTTTCGGTTAGATTAGTTAATTCTTTTTCGGTTAATTCTGTTTTAGATTTCAGAATACTTAATAATTTATTTGATAAACTCATATCCATTTTAAATGCTTTCTGTTATTATTTTAATAGCCAAAGAGGGAATTTGTTTTAAACTTTCAATACCCAAAGTTTTTAATGGAGTCTTAATCTTATTCCAAATCATATTTGTTGTAATAGATTCATAAGTTTGATAACCCAAATTTGTGATTCTGAATTTTTTAATTCCACAAACTATTGTACCATTTCCTAAAAAGAAAAAGCCAAGATTTTCGTTGTCATCTATACATTCAATTAGTTTTTGTTCAGATAATAACTTTAAATAATGCCATACTTCTTTTCTCTCACTATCCTTATCGTTATCATAATTGAGCTTTGAGAATATTTCAGATGTGTTTAAAAATGGTTTTTCGTCTTCAATGAAACTATTTAAAAATAATTTTATTTTATCATAATCTAAAGTCATACAGAATTTTTTGTTGATTGAATTCTATTCTTTTTTTGTATAATTAACGCTAACCGAAGTTGCCGATGAAAGCGAGCTGAGTATTCTCCGCCAAGATAATGTTTCTTCGTAAAACTGCAACTTCCGGCTATCGAAAATCGGCAATTTTGGTAACGGCGGTTACCAGCAGTTTTAATCGAAATAGTGAACACCTTGAAGATCTTCCCAAACTTTCTTCAAGTCAAATAAGATTTTCTCTGATTTTTCGATTGTCGAATCTAATTCTTTAAGAGAAAATTTTGTATGCTTATATCTGGTGGAAATAGTTCCATTAAAACCTTTCATGTAAGACGGAATTTGTTTTACTTTAAGCCACCTATGGTCAGCACAATAAATATAGTCTAGGTTATTTTTATCAGTTTCTATTTCACTCCAAACACCATGTATGAAAAAATTTCTCGTTTCTTTTAAAGATCTTAAGTCAGAAATAATTTTATTTATTTTTTCCTCGTGACAACCTCGCTGTTTATTTATTAAACTTAAAATATCTAAATTTTTATCTAGTACATTTCGTTCGATTAATAGGTAACTAATTTTATCATTATCTGAATTAATCAACTTTTCGAGAATATGAGTTATTAGGCTTTCAGTTTCTGAAAAACGCACACTCAATAGCCCTATCCTTGAGTAAAATGGAATGCTTTTTTCGTTCAATTCTTGTTGTTTGTATTTGAATGGTCTCATAAAATTGCTGGTAACTTGTATATATCTTCTTTACGCCTGTAAGGTATTGTATTTACTAGTATTTATTAATATTTACAATCTACTAGTACAACATAAGTACAACAAATCAGAATACTTTTACTACACTATAGATACCTACACCATTGAGTTGAGCTTGGCGGTTCATTGCTTGGTACTCCGCAAGTTTACTACAATAATATTGATGAGTTGCTTTGGCATACCCATTTTGTAAAAGTAATTTATTTAAGCATAATCCACCAGGAAGAATAACATACCCTAATTGCCTGTTCCAGTAGTCATAATAATTCTCTTGTTCTGTAATGATGGTTACAGTCGTTTTGGGAGGTGCAACCGACAAAACGAAGTGCAATGATTGCAAACCAAATTGAAGCAATAATTGGGCTGGCAAACTGCTTTTCTCTTCACCCTCTTTCATCTTCCTATTAATCTTCACTTCCGGTGCATCCAAGCCATAAAGCCGAATTTCTTTTTTCATTTGAGTGAAACGATTGCAAATGATGATGCTATCTCCATCAAGGACTTCTTCAATTTGCCAATGGGTTTCCACTATGCACGGTGCTTTTGCAGTGTATTGCATTGATTTACAGTTTTTTAAGTTATTGATAATCAAAGATAATCATTGAACTTTGTTACAGCAATTGCAAGTAAATATTAACTTTTAAAAATTAGAAAAAATGGCAAGACAGAAAGGTCATATCAAGTACGTTGGAACTCTTGGAGATATCCGACATTTTAAAATTAAAGGTCAGGAAGGTTATTTTGCTGGATTGGTTGGAGGGCCATCAGGCGACCAAGTTTTAACTGCTCCTGAATTTGAGAGAACTCGTGAAAATATGAACGAATTTGGTGCTTGTGCCAAAGCAGGAAAATCGGTTCGTAGTGGTTTATCTCAAGTAATGAAACAAATGGCAGATAGCCAGGTAACAGGAAGATTGACTTCTATAATGAAGAAAATCAACCTTGAAGATCAAACTGAAGCCAGAGGGTATCGTAAAATTGAGATTTCTACTCAACGTAGTTACTTAAAAGGTTTTGAGTTTAATAAAAATATCTCTTTCAATGGTATTTTTAACGCTCCCTATATGATTTCTCATACATTGGACAGAGAAAGCTGTGAATTTATAGTTACTGATTTTAATCCAGTTAATTTGGTTCATGCTCCAGCTGGTACAACTCACTTTAGATTGATTACTTCGCTTTCTGTAGTGAGTGATTTTGAGTACAATGCTACCACAAACAGTTATGATCCTGTGGATACTGACTTGAATGAGGTAAACGATATTCAATTTAGTGATTACTTGGACTTGAATGCTCCTGTTCCTACTACTTCTGTTGCTGCTACTTTACCTGGTGGAGTACTTCCAACGGCTAACACAACCGTTTTACAGTGTATAGGAATTGAGTTCTACCAAAAAGTGGGACCAAATTACTACTTGTTCTCAAGTGGAAGCTGCTTGAGAGTGGAGGATGCTTTTTAGAAATAATCTCAAAAAATCCCTCGATACAATTGAGGGATTTCTTGTTTTAAATCCAATCTATCATAATTATGGAAAGCAAAATAATAAGAGTTGCGCAAGGCAAAGAAAGTACATTAAGTCAATTGTACATTAACGGAATCTTTCAATGTTATCTGTTAGAAGATAAAATCAGAGACGTAAAAATAGCTTCAGAAACAGCCATTCCAAAAGGTGTTTTTAGTTTGAAATTGAACACTTACGGAGCTAAAAATGTGAATTACAAGAAAGCATTTGGAAAACTACACGAAGGAATGATTGAGATTACAGGTTTGCCAAATTTTAATTTTGTGTATATCCATACCGGAAATACTATAAAAGATACTGCCGGCTGTCCTCTTTGCGGTTTTGGTTTCCAATTTGTGGACGGTGATTTTCAAGTTTCCCAAAGTATTGCAGCTTACAAAATGATTTATCCAAAATTGGTTGCACTGGCTAAAGTTGAAACTAATAAAATAACAATTGAAAATAATTTTCAATTCTAAAAAGCCAAAATCATGGAAAACATCAATAACATCACGGTACTTTTTGGAACGCTAATCACTTTGTTACTCTCTGTAGTAGCTTATTTTATCAAGCAACTACACACTGATTTCAAGAGCATGGAAAAAGATTTGATAGAAGTTAAAACAATGGCTTTAATCATCAAAACCGAGTTTAAAAGTGGTAACGACTTATTGAACCAAAAAGTTGAATATTTAGAAAAAAGAGTGAATAACATCGAATTAACAATTTTAAAAAATCAAGATCATGAAAAATAAAAAATTGAATATCGTAGAAAGAACATTGGCACCAACACCAAAATGGTTTAAAATTCTTCGTACTGTTGGAATTGCTTTGGCATCTGTTGGCGGAGTAATTATTGCTTCACCAGTTGCTTTGCCTGTTGGATTGGTTTCAGCTGCTGGTTATTTGGTCCTGGGAGGAAGTATTATTTCGGTAGTTTCTCAAACTGCTGTAAAATCAGAAGAAGAACCATAAATAAATCTTTAAAACTGGTTAAAAACCACCCAAAAAGCTCCGAAATTCGGGGCTTTTTTTGTTTTTGGTAGTCAATAAAAGTAGATTGCTTTATTTTTCTTCGATTTATTTAAGTGGTGCAATTATATTGTACTTATGCTTCGGTTTGCTTGGGAATGAGGTGCAATCGGAAATGTATCGGTTTTGGTGTATACTGAAATAGAATCGGAAGAACTGGATTCTTTTCTTTTAAAATTTTTCAAAACAAAAAAAGAAAAAAAAGAAAGTTGTCGTATTAGTGGAGGTTTCAAAATAAGTCAAGTTTTTTTGAAAAAATACTACCTCAATAGTTCTTAAGAATCGGAAGTGTCATTGCATAATCGGTTATTGTTATGGAAATGAAAGGGTGGAGATTTTTTCAAAAACCCATAGGGCTTGAACTTTACTTTTTGAAACCGGAACTTAGCTTTACTTTCTTTTTTTTATTTTTTTCTGAAGTCGGACGTTCTCGTTTTCCTCTTTTTGGGAGCGTTTTTATGGAATCGGCAATCAAACACCCCCAAGCACCGCAGGGAAAAGAATGGAGTTTACGGAATTCTTTTTCCTGAGGAGCGCCGTGGCGGTGTTGCGGCAATCGAACAGCCACGCTAGACCGGGAACGAAGCGTAGTCCCGTCTCGTTTTTTAGGACGAGGCGGGACGAAGTGGAGAGAAGGGCTAGCAGCGTGTAACGGCGGGGAAAAAATAAAGAGCTGCCTT